>OBUQ01000630.1_pt1 | contig 21508 bp, 15 predicted proteins | sample 1494951 | NCBI WGS metagenome assembly OBUQ01 (sample SAMEA2579938, study PRJEB22360) | human gut metagenome | biome: human gut; feature: human-associated habitat; material: faeces | place: Denmark | collected 2008/2010
CCTGATCAAACCCCAAAAAACAACGAATTTATACACACAATTCAGGTATTAACCCAAGAACGCGCCCACTAGCAGTTCCGCAGCGCGAGTATCCAGGCCGTAATAGGCGTGAGTTACGTCCTCCCCCGCCATCCAAAAGATCGCCATTGCCGCCGCAGATGCCAAAATCAAGACCGCGGTAATCGCTGGGGCTGCCCGCCTCACTTTCAGCAATAGGTAAACAATCAGTGGCCAGATCACATAGAACTGCGCAAGTACCCCCAGGAACCACAGGTGGGTGAGCGGGGACGGCAGCCCTGCCGCCGCGAAATAGGGGACGTTGCGGAAAATATAGAACCAGTTGCTGACGAATAAGGTGGCCGGTAGGCAGTCACTTTGCACTTTCAGCAGCAGGCTGGGCGCGAATAGATAGGTCAGGGCGGCGCTAAGCGCAATAGTGATAACTATCGGGAAAAATAGCCGCCAAAAACGCCGCAACAAATAGCGCCAGTAAGAAAAAGTTCCCTTATCGAGGGCGCCGGCAACGGAGCGAGTAATCAAGAACCCGGAGAGCACGAAGAATACGGTCACCCCGATAAACCCGCCAGGTAACACGCTGGGGCGCAGGTGGTAGAGAACTACTGCGACTATTGCTAACGCGCGCATCCCGTCCAATGCTTTGATCCGTGAGCTCGGGCGTCGCTCAGTAACAGTTTTTCCTGGCGCCTGCGGTGTTTCGGACAAAGATTGCGGGGAACATTCATCTTTTGTCATGGCTAAAGTCTAGCTCGAGCTCACAGAGGCTTTACCGAAGGTTCCGAAATCGGTTGGCATCCTCGGTTACCCCTAGTTCGGTTACCCCCACGCCCTCCCAGCGCAAACCTAACGCTTATCCTTACACCTACCCCCAAGTTTTGAAAGGATAGCGCTTATCCTTTCACCCACCCCTCATTTTTGCAAGGATAAGCCTTATCCTTGCAATCACCTACTTTAAAGTGCGAAAATAAAGTAAGAACTTTCAGCTATACCGGAAACACCCACAAAACGGCAGCGCCGCCGCAATGGGGGCGGGAAACTAAGTCCTGGGGAGGCGAAACACATGGGGCATTACGAAAAGCGTCATTGGGCAGCGAATTTGTCTGCGTTTTCTCGGGAAGGGCGGCGCGGCGGCGATTACCGCTCCTACGTCCCTGACCTGCTGGCGGGAAACATGGTGATTACCGAAGAAAACTCGGCTGCCGCTGCCCTTTTGGAGCGGAAAATCCTGGCGTTTTCCCCACTAATCTCACAACTAGGGATGGAGTCTTTGGCACGACTAATCCTGCGCGGTGAAGCTATCGCCTCCAGCAATATCGAGGGATTACAGGTTGCTCCGCGCGAACTGGCTCGTGCCGAGCTGAAAGAAAAAAGCGGCACCGATCCGCGCAGCACCGCCGGGGACGTCATCCGCAATATCCAGATATTAGAGGACGCAACCAGCAAATTAGCTAACGCCGAGACGGTTTCACTTGCGGACATTGTGGATTCGCAGCACAAACTAATCTCCGAGGAAACTTGGCAAGGGATCCGCAACAGCCAAAACTGGCTAGGGGGCAGCTCCTACCATCCCCTAGCTGCCAGCTATATCCCGCCCTCGCCCGAACACCTCGATGTCTTATTAAATGACCTGGTCAAGTATTTAAATGGGGCGGAACACGGCCCGCTGCTACAGGCGGCGCTGGTGCACGCGCAGTTCGAATCCATCCATCCCTTCCCCGATGGCAACGGCCGTATCGGGCGGGCGCTGATCCATATTGTTTTAACTCGCCGCGGCCTCACCCAGGGGGCTACCCTGCCGCTATCTTTGGCGCTCGCTACCAGAACTGACCTTTACGAGGACGCGCTTTCTTCCTACCGCCACCTCGCCGCCCCCCGCAGCGACCAGGCAATATCAGCGGTGAACCAGTGGATAAAAGTATTCTTGGATGCTTGCCAGATTGCGCTCACCATTTCCGAAAGTCTTAAGAACCAAGTCGAGGAGCTGCAAGCCGATTGGAAGGCGCGCCTGGACTCCTGTTACCGCAGTGAGCACCACCGCGCCCTGCGCATCGATGCTGCCGCTAACCGTTTGCGAGAGCAGCTGCCCAATTTGCCGATGTTCACTATCGCTTCCGCTGCGCAAGTCTTAAAGGTTTCTCGCCCCGCTATCGAGAACGCCGCTAAAGATTTAGTTGCGGCGGGAATAGTGGCGCCGCTTAATATCGGGCGTGGGCAACGCGGCTGGTGGCAACCAGATTTATTTGACCTAATTAGTGGCAGCGAACGTCGCCTTGCCTCTACCCAGTGGGACACCCTGGCCTCTGCCCCGCGCCGCGCGGTACCTAATGCGCAGACAGCTCGCGCCCTGACACATACGCAAAGAGTTATCGCAGGCAAAGATCCCGAAGACGGGGCAGTTTTTGAGGACGCAAACCAGGCGACAGATTTTCTGGACTCCCTAGCATAAAAATTATTTTTGACCGCCAGAACATCACGTAACCCTGTATCTTTACCTCGCACCCTTAGAATCTTTACTTTTTGCTGCTTTCTTGCCGTGAGAAGTAAAGATTTAGGGGGTGTTAGCCATATACGGCTGCGGAAGTTTCAATAAAAACTTGCAGAGCATGCCCAAAAACACTCTTCAAGACGAAAATGGGCACTCCCCTGCGCACTACTGGCGCGACGGGTAGTATCGGTATTACCGGGGTCACAACGGGGTGTCCTCGGCTAAGCCCCAAAAACCTTAGCGTGCGGCGCTCACCGGGGTAATCGGCAGGGAACGCCTACCGGCAGGGCTAACTTGAACCTCAGAATTCCACTGCACTCCGCTTCCACACGAGGACGCGCATCCGCAGCCGCCTTCGCTCGCGCCCTCGGGCAGATCCTCAAAATCATCAGCAACTTCCTCGCCGCGCAGAGCGGTCGCAATCATCAACTTGATCCGATTCAGCTGATTCACTTCCGAGGCACCCGGGTCATAATCGACCGCCACCACATTAGCCTGCGGATAACGGTTACGCAGCGCCCGGAACATTCCCTTGCCGATCACATGGTTCGGCAGGCAGCCAAAAGGCTGGGCGCAAATAATGTTGGGGCAGCCATACTCAATCATATCCACCATTTCTGCGGTCAAATACCAGCCTTCACCAGCCTGATTACCCATTCCTGCAATATCGACAGAGCGCGCCGCCATGTCTTTGATTCTCCGGTGCATCTCGAACTTGCCGTTAGTCTTTTCAAAAGTCCGGCGAATCGCGTCCTCATAGCGCTCTAAGGCCCACAGCCCCGCATCCATCGCTAACTTCTGTTTACGGGAATGCCCCATTTCATTCCGCTCAAAGTTTCCGCTGGCCAAAGAATAATGGAAGAACTGAATCAAGGTAGGCAGCTCCGCTTCGCAGCCTTCTTCCTCAATCACCCTCACCGCGTGATTATTTGCGTCCGGGTGGAACTTCACCAGGATTTCTCCCACCAAACCAACCCGGGGACGGCGCGGTTCATCGTTCAACGCCAATACGTCAAACTCTTTGACACATTCCTTAATCAGGCGGGAATAACTGAGGCGACCGCCCCAAGTCGCCGAGTATTTTCCAGCCGCAAACCATTCCTGGATAATCTGATCCCAGCGCCGATAAAGCTCCATCGCGGAGCCTTTCACCAGCTCGTAGGGGCGAATGCGCAAAAGCATGGTCTGCAGCATGTCACCTAAACAGATAGCTCGCAAAATCCGGTGGATTTCCGCCCAAGAAAGCTGGAATCCCGGGTTTTCTTCGATCCCTTGTACCGAGGCCGCAATCACCGGCACCTGCGGATACCCGGCATCCCGCAACCCTTTACGCAGCAAGGATGCATAGTTAGTTGCCCGGCACATTCCTCCGGTCTGCGAAATCGCGACGGCAGTCTTATCCGGGTTGGCGCGCCCGGAAGTAAACTCCTCTATGAGCTGCCCGATCACCACAATCGCGGGGTAGCAAGAATCGTTGTTTACGAACTTGAGGCCAGTTTCCATTGATTCGCGGGAAGTATGTTCCAGCAAACGTACATTCAAACCGGCACGCCGCACCACCGGCTGCGCCAGACGGAACTGGATCGGCGCCATTTGGGGAACCAGAATCTCCCAACCATCTTTGCGCATCTGCTCGGTGAACTGCGAGCGCACCTGCAAGTGACCGGCTTTCGCCAGGCGGGCTTCTTCCTCCGCAGCTTCGGCTGCCGGATCTATGCGAGTAGGAACTGCCGCTTCCTCTGACTCTCTGGGCGCCGCATCGGGGTCACCGATCCGATCCGCACTGGGATAGGTAAGCACCGTGGAGCTTTCCCGCTCCCTGGTGGCCGCATCTAGGGAACGCAAGCGAATCCGGGCGGCTCCCAGGTTCGAAACCTCGTCAATCTTGAGGACAGTATGAACGTCGCCGCGTCCTTCCAAAATCTCTTGCACCTGGTCAGCGGTAATCGCGTCTACACCGCAACCGAAAGAGTTTAGCTGCACCAGTTCCAGATCGGGTTCATCACCCACCCGGGCGGCGGCCTCATAGAGGCGAGAATGATAAGCCCACTGGTCACGCACCCGCAAGGGGCGCTCCAGGCGGCCATCGAGCACCGAATCTTCGGTAAATACCGCCATTCCTAATCCGATAATCAACTCCGGAATCCCGTGGTTAACCTCCGGATCCAGGTGATAGGGACGTCCGGCCAGCACAATCCCGCGCACCCCGTTTTCGCGAATCCACGCTAAAGATTCTCGGCCTTTCTCCCGAATCTCTGCCTTGACGGCGGCATCTTCTTCCCAGGCCGCATCCAGGGCGGCTTTCGCTTCCGCTTCCGTCACGTTCCAATCAGCGAATACTTCCGCGATCCGCTTGGGAAGGAACTCTCGATTCCCCAGGTTCAAGAAGGGGCTGATCAGGCGGACGTCGCTATCTTGCACCGACTCCATATTGTTGCGAATAACCTCGGGATAGGTACCCACCACCGGGCAGTTGTAACAGTTATCGGTCCCTTCCACCAGCTGTTGTTCATAAATCACCGAGGGATAAAAAATAGTTTTTATCCCTTTCTTAATTAGGGACTCGATATGCCCATGCACCAGTTTCGCGGGGTAACAAATATTTTCGGAGGGAATCGACTCCATCCCGGTCTCGAACAGGTCATGATTGGAGCGTCCCGACACCATCACCCTAAAGCCCAGCTTGGTGAGCATGGTGAACCACAGCGGATAGTTTTCGTACATATTCAGTACCCGGGGAATCCCGATATCCCCGCGGAATGCTTTCTTTTCGGTCAGGCGGCGATACCCGAAAATCCGTTTGTATTTCCAATCGAACAGGTTCGGCAGCGCCGACTTCTTGGGTACTTTTTCTAGCGAGGCGCCGCGTTCACAGCGGTTCCCCGACACATGCCGCTCCCCATTAGAGAAAGTAGAAATGGTCATTTGGCAGTGGTTTTGACACAGCCTACAGGTCTTGCGGGTGGTCTCTACCTGGAATTTCTCCAAATCCTCTAGGGTGGCCAGGGTGGATTCCCCCTGGCCATCATCGCTTTGCTTGGCAATCAACGCCGCGCCGTAGGCACCCATTAAACCGGCAATATTAGGACGCACCACTTCCCGCTTAGTTAGCAGCTCGAAAGCCCGCAGGACTGCGTCGTTAAGGAAAGTCCCCCCTTGGACAACTACCTTTTCACCCAGTTCTTCCGGGGTTTTGAGTTTAATAACTTTATAGAGGGCGTTACGCACCACCGAATAGGAAAGCCCAGCCGCAATATCTTTCGGGCTCGCGCCCTCTTTTTGTGCCTGCTTGACCGAAGAGTTCATAAACACGGTGCAGCGCGTCCCCAAATCCACCGGCGCTTTGGCAGCTACCGCATCCGCAGCAAAGCTTTGCACACTGGTTCCCATAGTGGCGGCGAAAGTTTGCAGGAAAGATCCACAACCAGACGAACAAGCCTCGTTCACCGAGATAGAATCCACGGCTCCAGCGCGAATCTTCAGATATTTCATATCTTGCCCGCCAATATCAATCACCGAAGACACCCCGGGCAGCAGGTCTTCAGCAGCCCGGAAATGCGCCATAGTTTCTACTTCCCCTTGCTCTAAGTTAAGAGCGGTCTTCACCAACCCCTCTCCGTAGCCGGTAGAGCAGGCGCGCCCAATATAGGCGCCCTCGGGAAGTTCAGTGCGGATACGCCGCACAATCTCCACCGCCGCCGAAACCGGGTCGCCCTCGTTAGAAGCATAGTGAGTGAACACGATCCGTTTATCCTGGTCAATCACGACTGCTTTAATCGTGGTAGATCCGGAATCTACCCCCAGGAAGCAGCGTCCCCGCGCCTCGGATAATGGTAGTTGCGGGATTACTTCCTTGTCGTGGCGGGCACGGAATTCCGCGAGTTCTTCTTCATTAGCAAATAGCGGGCGCATCCGCTTGGAATCAGTGTCAATTCTCCCGGTGGTCAGGTCGCTTATTAACTGCTCTAGACTTCGCGAATCCCCTTTATCAGCGCTTAAGGCCGCCCCTAAAGCCACGTAAAGTTCGGCATGTTCGGGGGTGAAGAAACTATCGGCTTTGGGGAGCAGCTCCTCATAAGCTTTGCGCAGATTAGGGAGGAAGTGCAGCGGCCCGCCCAGGAACATGACGTTTCCGCGAATCGGGCGTCCACAGGCCAGTCCCGCAATGGTTTGGGTGGCGACCGCGGTAAAGATCGAGGCCGCGAGATCCTCATGCGCCGCACCCTCGTTAAGCAGGGGCTGCAGGTCGGTTTTCGCGAACACCCCGCAACGCGAGGCAATCGGGTAAAGCTGATTGGCGCGCGCGGCCAGCTTGTCTAGACCCGAGGCATCGGTGTGTAGCAAGGTGGCCATCTGGTCGATAAAAGCCCCGGTGCCTCCCGCACAGGTACCGTTCATGCGCTGCTCCGGAGTGGGATGCAGATAGGTAATCTTGGCGTCTTCCCCACCCAGTTCGATAATCACATCGGTTTGCGGATGAGTATCGCCCACCGCTTTAGTACCGGCAATAACTTCTTGTACAAACGGTACTTTCATCGCTCCGGCAACCGAAAGACCCCCGGAACCGGTAACCGCGGCCTTTACGGTAATTCCCGGATGCGCGGAGTTAATATCACGCAACAAGCCAGCCAGCTCCCCGCGCACATCCGCGTGGTGGCGGCGATAGTCGGAAAAGATTACTTGCCGCCCCGCAAGTAGCACCGCTTTTACAGTGGTGGAACCGATATCGATGCCCAGTTTGAGCGTATGAGAGCCCTTACTTGAGGCCAGGTCATCTCCGCCCGCGAGTTCAAAGGGGGCAGTTGTCTTACTCATAGCATCTCCCGGAGTCGTTATCACCACCTCAAGGTAAGCTGAAAACGCTAAATTCACTAGGTGTTGAAATTAGAATAAAATTATGAATGCGAAAGCCAGAGGAAACCACACCAACCAGCAACAACGCACGAGCAGGCAAAAACGAGCTCACCGAGATAGTTCCGGGGACGATGAATTAGCTACCGATGATTACGAAAAGGAAATGTTAGCTAATTCGCGCACTCGGGATTTAGAGCCGGGAGCTAAGAAGGCGAAAGCCTCATCTCCTGCCCAAAAAACAGCCAAGAGTTCCCCTGGCCGCGAGAGGGGGCCGCGGGGAGCGCGCGGGAAAATGCGCGAACAGATCAAGCGGGTCGCCGAATCCCAGTTCATTGCCCGCGGCTATGACGGCACCACGATGCGTTCGATTGCTAAGGGAGCGGGTTGCGACCCCGCAATGGTCAGCTATTATTTTCGCTCCAAACAGCGACTATTCCGCGACTGTTTCGACCTCCCCCTTGATCCCTTGCAGCAAATCCTGCAGCTATGGGAACCCGGACTTGAGGGAATAGCCGATCGTCTACTTGATTTCGCCTTCACTCTCTACGAAGAGCGCCTCACTAAAGACCGAATGAAAGCCCTAATGCGCGCCCTAATTACCGATTCCGAAACCACCCAACGTTTCCGCGCCTATATGAGTGAAAATCTGTTAAAAGGGGGCGCGGAAGTCTTGAATACTTTGCAAATAGCTTCCGGACAAGAGGCGAACGAGGAATTGGAAACCAATTTTCACGCGCTCATCGAAATTCTAATGTCCATGATTTACGGGGTGGCAACGATGCGCTATATCGTCCAGTTAGAGCCGGTAGCCTCCATGGAACGTAGCGAATTACAAAGCCGGCTGGCTCCGATATTGCAAACCGAAATCGAGAACCTGGCGCACGAAGTCTTCCCCTCACTAATACCTGCCCCGACCTCAAGCGAAAACGCAACCTCAACAGCTAGCTGACATGCCAAAATGCATTTTGCAGATTAACCTGGCTATCCTAAAGAGGTGATGCAAATACTCGCCTCTTCTCCCCTATTGACCCTATTTTTAGTGATCGCCCTCGGTACTCTATTCGGTTCGATCCCGTTCGGACCGTTAAAGTTTGGAGCGGCCGGAGCCTTATTTGTTGGTCTCGCGGCCGGCGCCCTCGACCCGGCGCTCGGGGAGAACCTTTCTCTGGTATCTGCCATCGGCCTGGCACTGTTTGTTTACACTATCGGCCTGGCAGCAGGCGCTTCTTTCTTTCGCGACCTGCGCAAACAAGCACCCCTTTTGATTGGGGCAGTTGCTCTGCTTGCCATATATGCCTTGATTGTGGCCTTCGGCGGCAAAGCCTTGGGGCTGAGTTCCCCGCTACTGGGAGGATTGTTTGCCGGTTCTCTCACCACCACCCCCGCTCTCGCTGCCGCGACCGATGCGGCGGGAGGAAGCGCCCAGCCGGCAGTAGGATACGCGATCGCCTACCCGGTGGGGGTAATCGTGACCATGGTGGTAGTAACAGCGCTCATGCGGATAAAACTTCCGGCGAAAAATGATCCCGATCCCGCTTCCGCTGCCGGGCTAGCTACCCAAACTATTCGGGTAGAACGCCCGATGCGCATCCAGGAAATACCGGGGATTGCCGAGGTCGTGGGGTCTTCCGAAGGCGGGCTGCGGATTTCCTATCTGCTACGGGACGGAAAAATGCAGGTTGCCCACCCCGATGGGGAACTAAAAGAAGGTGACTTAGCGTTCCTGGTAGGAATTCCGGATGCGGTTAAAACTGCCGGACAGGCGCTAGGAAAACCGATAGAAGAAGATATCTCTAATGACCGCACGGCGGTAAACTTTAGCCGCTTCACGGTATCAAATACCCGCCTGGTAGGCACCCCGGTCGCGAATCTGTTTTTACCGGCTCGCTTCCACTCATTACTTACCCGGGTGCGCCGTGGCGATACCGATATGCTCGCTACCGCCGGAACCCGCCTGCAGCTGGGAGATCGGGTACTGGTGGTTTATCCGGTAGAACGTGAAGCCGATATCGCGAAAACTTTTGGGGATTCAGAACATAAAATCTCCGCCATCGATTATCTGCCATTTGGACTGGGGATCGCCGCCGGGGTGGCGCTAGGGTTAATCTCGATTCCTCTGGGCTCTCTGGGCTCACTCGCGCTAGGCGCTGCGGCCGGGCCCCTGGTAGTGGGATTAATACTAGGGCGGATTGACCGGTTGGGGCCATTGGTGTTCTCTCTCGCGCCCTCGGCAAATAATATGTTGCGGCAAATGGGGCTGGTGCTATTCTTGGCGGCAGTAGGTTTATCTTCTGGGCAAGCCTTTGCAGCCAAAGCTTTTTCCCTTACCGGAATAAAAATCGGGTTACTGGCGGCTGCCGGGATGGTGCCAGTGCTGGTGGCATTTTGGTTCTTGGGGAAAGTCTTGGGACTTTCAACTGCCCGGATGGCGGGAGCGATTGCCGGTTTCGTGGGGCAGCCGGCAATCCTCAGTCACGTACAGACGACCATCCCCGATGAGCGTTGCGAATCCGGATATTCCGCCACCTTCGCCCTCGGGATTATTGCAAAAATCGTGCTAGTACAGATCGTGATGGTACTTTAGTTTAATGACCAGCATCAGCATAATTCATTTGTAACAGGTAAACTTCTTGCCGCAGTGCATCAGCCAAATCATCACTGAGCGTACCATCTTCCCGTAAATCCTGAATACATCCCAGTTGCAACCGCAAGGACTCTTCTTCTAAGTCATCGACTTTTGCCTGCAAATCATTACGGTAGGAGCGCGAATCATTCTTCAAAACTTTAACTATCTCTTGGTGATCTTCCAGCAGATAGCTAGCAACTTGACGCTCCAAATCGTCGGTGGTGCTTTGACGGGCACGCAAATACTTGATGGCTTCCTCTTCCATGCGTAAACGCATCGCTCGCATCCCATTAGGATTCTCGACTACCGGGACAGAACCAGACCTTAACCGCATCTTCTTGAACCAGTCCCCTAAACGGTTACGCAGAAACTGACCAACACCGCGCAAGCTTTTCCCAGGATGATGCGCGGTAGACTGCGAACCTGACAATAGTAAGGAGCGGCGTAAAACTTTGCGGATAGCCACTACTACCGCTTTATCTGCCTGCCCAGAATCCGCGATTTCATCGAGTAGACGCATCTGGTGACGAATAGTATCAATCCGGATCTCACGGAAAAGATTATGGGAATGTGAAGAATCCAAATCCTCATTAATTTGGCGGGTCAAACGCGTACAAACCACAGTGACCGCCAAAGGGGAACCAGGCGCGAACTCTTCCCGCAAAACCTTAATCACCTGCTTCTTTACCCGGGCACGTGCCTGATGAAGCTCGGTATCATCAGGTATTTCCGGAGCAGGAGTAAGCAAGGGGGTCAAGAAATTAGCCATCAGCAAAGTCAATAGAATAACGCCGGAAGCAATAAAAATTAATTCACCGCGGGCAGGAAACTCTTTTCCTCCCGCCGTCACCAGTGGCAAAGTGAAAGCAATCGATAAAGTAACTGCCCCTTTAGGACCAGCTAAAGTAGTGACCATGGCGTTTTGAATTAGTTTAAGGGCACGAACCTTGCCGCCCGCAAAAACCTCTGTAAACTCTATTGAGGATTTGTCCCGTCGCTGCAAACGCAGGTAGTAGCGCCAATCGAAAAGCAAAACCCATACAAAACGTAAAACCACGCTGAGGACAGTTATCGCAAAAACTAGCCCAATCAGGGATAACGGATTAGAATTTTCACGCCAAGTACTGTTAAACACCCCCGGAATTTGCGTACCCAACATGATGAACACAATCCCGTTGAGAATAAACGCGACGACTTCCCAAACCGAACCGGACACCAGACGTACCCGAGCAGCAAACGCACTCGTCCTCTGCGGAAGTAAAGTAACCAAAAGGCCACCGGCAACTACCGCTAAAATCCCCGAAACGTGTAGCTCTTCGGCAATAATAAAGAAAACGAAAGGTGAGAGCAGTTCAAAAGTCACGTGGAAAACCGTGGACTCTAGCCCAATCCCCCGCACCGCCTTTAGTATCAGCAAAGATATAATCCCGAGTAACACCCCGAGAGACAATCCCCCCAAAAACGAAACCGCAAAAGCTCCGGCCGCATTGGTTAAAGAAAAAGCGCCAGTGACGGCGGCCGCCACCGCGAACTGAAAAGAAACAATCCCGGAAGCATCATTAATCAGGGCTTCACCAGCTAACAAAGTGCTTTGCCGCGAATTAAGTTTTACCGTTCCCGACAAGGCTCCTACTGCAACCGCATCGGTCGGCCCCAACGCCGCCCCCAATGCAAAAGCCGCCGTCAGCGGGATTGACGGCTCTAAATAGTTCAAGAAGAAACCCACAGCTAAACAACTGCAAATGACTAAGCCAATCGCCAGATTTAGCACTGCCGAAAAATGCCGATAAAGCAATCGTTTAGAAACGTTTCGGGATTCATCATAGAGTAAAGGAGCAATAAAGAGCACCAAGAACAGCTCGGGATCTAAACTAAATTCAAGAGGTCCGCTGATAAAAATTGCCATTAGCAAACCAATCCCGATTTGCACCAACGGCAGGGAGACTCGCGAAATCATCTGGTCAAGGACTGACGAAAGCAGCACAAAGCTCAATACGACCACTACAAAGTGTAAAGTTTCCATTCTTTAGCGTCCCTAGTCTTTTATTTTCAGTTTTGATAAGTTCAGCCCCACCACCAGCTATATAAATCCTCTATGGATTCAAGAGGGCGGCAATCGGGTTCTTCGTTGCCCTCAGTTCCGGCAGTCAGCTACCACCAGGTAAGCGAAGTAGCTGTCTAGCGAGCTATTGTGCGGTTACATCCGCTGGATTAATTCTACCAGCTGGAGGAACACCCAGAATTTCGCTACAGGAACGCAAATCTTCATCCATTCGCGCAAGCAGTTTTTCTACGCTCTCTAGTTTCAGCATCGGACGCAGATGAGCAATAAAATCTATCGCAACTGGTTCATCATAAAGATTAAGGTCGGCTCGCCCTAACACATGAGCTTCCACTGTAACCTTGTCCCCAGAAAACTGCGGATTAGTACCCACCGAAATCGCGGCCGGTAAATGCTCAACCGCGTTAGTGCCAGGAACTGAACGTATCAACAGCCCCGCGTAAACCCCATTAGCGGGAATCACCAGTCCGGCAGTCTGCCCCAGGTTAGCGGTGGGGAAACCAAGCTGACGTCCTCGTTGAAAGCCCCGTTCTACGATTCCCCGCAGCCGGTAGCTGCGCCCTAAAATCTGGGCTGCGCCCTGAACGTCTCCCTCTGCCAAACATTGCCGTACCCGCGTGGAGGAGTAACGTCGCGCTTGAGCGTCAGTAATATCGGCAACCTCAATCACCTGAAAGTCCTGTTTAGCACCGGATTGACGCAAGGTTTCAATATCCCCACAGTTATCGCGCCCGAAACGAACATCTTGTCCCACCACGATTTCTTTTAGATGTAAACCATCTACAAAAAACCTATCAATAAACTGTTGGGGAGTGTGATTAGCTAAATCCCAGGTGTAAGGCACTACCCAGGTGGCGTCCAGCCCCAGCGCCGCCATCGCGTCGAGGCGATCAGGAAGTGGCTGAATCAAAAGCGTGGGGTTGTCCGGATGATGCAGGTGGGAGGGATGGGGATCAAAAGTAATCGCCACGCCTTTTAAACCCGCGCGCCGTGCCCGCTCTACTACGGTTTTTAAAATCCGGGTGTGCCCCTTATGTACCCCATCGAAAATCCCGATGGCAGCCACGGTGCGCTGGTCTTTTTCCAGCCTCGGAGAGTCGGTCCAGATTTCCACGATCTACTTTTCGCTTTGCCGCACGCTCAGTTCTGGCCGTCCATTCGCCGGCACGCCCAGTTCCCCGGTGCGTTTTTCTTCCGCAGTCTTGCGACCTTTGCCTTTACCGCCGCAACCGCAACCGCATCCGCAAGTACCTTTATTTTCTTCGCTCATGTTCCTCCTTTAGTTACTTTGTAAACTTAGTACAGAACGCCACTTGCCCTCCACTGGCGACGCCAATAGCGATATCTTTTGCCCCGGCAAGTACAAACCATAGATTTTTTCAGCCGCATTTGAATCTTCTTTTTCCAGTTCGCGGGAAACTTCAGTGGAGATTTGCGGACGCTGGCCATAGCCTAAAGCGGTGATAACTTCGGGGGTTACCTGGCAGCTGGGGAACAGATGCTGGCAGATGTCATCCAGGCTCACTACCGGCAGTTCCCCGCCTGCCGTTACCAACCCCGATAACTCAGCCAGGCTATAAGCGTTAAAAGGCGCATCGGATCTGGCAGCGCCGCTAACGCTAAAGGAGCCAACTTTAAGACGCCGCAGCGCCACCAGATGCGCCCCTACCCCCAATTGGTTTCCCAGATCCCTTCCGAGGGCGCGAACATAGGTACCTGCCGAACAGGTAACTTCCAGGTCCTGGTAAACCACCGGTGTACCTGCCAGTTCACCCGCTTTCGGCTCGCCCAGGCTAAGTAGTTCATAGATAGTAATCGGGCGGGGCTCCATCCGGACTTCTTCCCCGGCGCGGACTCGATCCGCTGCCCGTTTACCGCGGATCTTCAGAGCAGAAAAAGCGCTCGGCACCTGCATAACTTGTCCCCGCCAAGAGGAAAGCGCGCTTTCCAGATTGTCCAGATCCGCTAGAGTAGCTCCCCGGGTCGCGGTAATGGTACCTTCGGCGTCCTCGCTATCGGTTTCTACCCCGAAGCACACCCGGGTAACATAAGTTTTCTTTTGCCCTTGCAGGTATTGCAAGAGTTTGGTTCCCCGCCCAATCCCGGCCACTAATACTCCCGAGGCCGCCGGATCTAGGGTTCCGGCATGTCCCACCTTGCGAGTTCCCGCCAAGCGGCGCAGGCGCGCCACTACATCATGACTGGTAACCCCCAGGGGTTTATCAACCGCAATTACCCCGGCAGGGGCAGCATTATCGGCACGCGGAACTTGCAGATCTGCGCCGGCGGGAGCAAAACCTGGAGCCTGATTAAGCACGTCTAGCACCTGGGTTTACTTAACTTTCTAAGTCGGAATCTTCTGGGAAATCTTTAGTCCCGTTATCCGGATATTCCGCAGCCTCAGCGGTTGTTTCTCCCGCAGCTGCGTCCTCATCGCCAAGCGTAAACTCGGTGAAAGTAGGCACCGGTGATTCCGGTTCGTAAACTTTCTTCTGCCGTGGCTTGCGATAAGGGTCAGCTTCCCCGGCATAGGAGGCCGTCTGCGAAGTTCCCCGCAGCTGCTGGTCAGACTGCAAGGCACTAGCCAGTTTCTCCTCGAAACTAGCAGCTTGTTCCGGCAGCGCGTCAAGGGCGAATTCAATAGTGGGGGTAAGCCGAATCCCCAGCGCCTTACCTACCTCCGAGCGGATCAAGCCTTTCGCGCTATTTAACGCACGCGCGGTTTTCTTACGGTCGTCCTCGTCTCCGAAAACCGTATAAAAAACGGTGGCATGTTGCAGATCCCCGGTGACTTTACAATCCGTGATGGTAATGAAACCGATGCGTGGATCTTTGATACGCCGCTCTAAAAGCCGCGCCACCGTATTTTGAATCCGCTCTTCTACTTTGCGTCTGCGAGCCTGATCAGCCATGAAAACTCCTTTACCTAATGCGGTTTTCCGGACGCCCCATCCCGGCGTCCGGAAAACCGACCAGTAATGCTAATCGCGCGGTTTCTCCACCATTTCCCAGGTTTCGATTTGATCTCCGACCTTGATTTCTTTGAATCCGAGCGAAATACCACATTCGAAGCCTTCGCGAACTTCGGTGACATCGTCTTTTTCGCGCCGCAAAGAAGAAATCTGCAGTTCCGGTTCCACTACCACGCCGTCACGCACCAAGCGAGCTTTCGCGCCGCGCTTGATCAGACCCTCACGCACCACCGAACCGGCGATATTACCGAACTTGGAAGAGCGGAACACTTGCAAGATTTCTGCCATACCCATCTGCTTTTCCTCATAAATGGGTTTGAGCATACCTTTCATAGCGCTCTCGACATCTTCAATCGCCTGGTAAATAACGTTGTAGAACCGCATATCAACGCCTTCAGAATCAGCGTATTCGGCTACGCGCTGTGCCGGGCGAACGTTGAAGCCGATAACTACCGCGTTGTCCACGCTGGCCAGGTTGATATCGTTTTGGGTGATAGCGCCCACGCCGCGGTGAATAATCCGCAACTGCACTTCCTCGCCCACATCGATCTTGAGCAGCGAGTCTTCCAAAGCTTCGACCGCACCAGAGACATCGCCCTTCAAAATCAGGTTCAAAGTATCTACCTTGCCCTGCTCCAAAGCAGCATTGAAATCTTCCAGCGAAATCCGCTTGCGGCGTTTGCCCAGTTGAGCAGCACGTTGCTGTGCCTGACGTTTATCGGCAATCTGGCGGGCAGTACGTTCATCTTCGGCTACCAGCAGGGAGTCGCCTGCTCCCGGAACGCTGGTAAGTCCCAGTACTGCCGTGGGGAAGGACGGGCCGGCTTCCTCGACTTGGTTACCGTATTCGTCGAGCATAGCGCGCACGCGTCCATGAGACGAGCCCACCACGATCGAATCGCCCACGCGCAGGGTACCACGCTGCACCAAAATGGTGGCCACCGCGCCGCGTCCTTTATCCAGGCGAGTTTCGATCGCTACCCCGCGTGCCGCGGCATCCGGATTAGCTTTCAGCTCTAAAGCAGCATCGGCAGTCAGCAGCACCGCTTCTAACAATTCGTGGATGCCTTTACGCTGTTTAGCTGAAACATCCACGAACATTACGTCGCCGCCGTATTCCTCAGACACCAAACCGTATTCGGTCAGTTGTCCCCGGACTTTATCCGGGTTGGCTTCCGGCTTATCAACCTTGTTGACCGCGACCACAATCGGCACATTCGCGGCCTGAGCGTGGTTGATTGCCTCCACTGTCTGAGGCATTACCCCGTCATCAGCAGCCACTACCAAAATCGCGATATCGGTAACCTCCGCCCCGCGCGCACGCATAGCGGTGAACGCCTCGTGACCGGGGGTGTCGATGAAGGTAATCGCGCGGCGAGTATCATCCATATCAATGTTTACCTGGTAAGCACCAATATGCTGAGTGATCCCGCCGTGCTCTCCGCCCACCACGTCGGTATCGCGAATCGCGTCCAAAAGCTTGGTTTTACCGTGGTCAACGTGACCCATAACCGTAACCACCGGAGGACGCGGCAAGGCGTCCTCTTCATCGCTTTGCTCTTCCTCTTTCAGGTCAATATCAAAGGATTCCAGCAGTTCGCGGTCTTCGTCCTCGGGGGAAACTACCTGTACTTGATAGCCCAGTTCCGAACCGAGGGTCATCAAAGTATCCTCATCCAAAGACTGGTTAGAGGTAGCCATCTCCCCCAAGGTCATCAACACGGTAACCAAGGATGCGGGATCACAATCGATCCGATCGGCCATATCCGCTAGTGAAGCCCCCGAACGCAGACGCAAAGGCGTAGAGCCATCCCCGTGAGGAACCTGCACGCCGCCAATCTTGGGAGCGGTTTGTTGCTCGTACTCGGCGCGTTTCGCGCGTTTGGACTTACGGCGTTTAGCTTTCGAGGATCCGCCGCGACCGAATGCCCCTTGAGTTGCACCGAAACCGCCGCGACCACGGTTATTCATCTTGTGACCGCCGGGACGACCTGGACCGCCCGAACCACCAGGACCGCCTTGCCCGCCTCCGCCGCGGCGCTGACCACGGGAGGGAGCCGGTTGATCCATCATCGGAGCCGTCGCGGAATGCGCCGGCATCACATTCGGAGTGGCACTGGAGCCACGCCGATTTCCCCGCCCGGGACGACCCCGACCAGCGTTCTTCCGTTGCCCAGAGCTGCCGCCGGGACGCGGCATTCCCTGTGAAGAGGCGAAAGGATTATTGCCTGGGCGCGGACCGCCCGGTCGTGGCATTCCTTGCGCTGAAGCAAAAGGATTATTACCCGGGCGCGGACCGCCCGGACGCGGAGCTGGTTTAGGACCAGGTTTAGCGCCTGTCTTACCGGGTTTAGGCCCGGGACGCGCCGACTTCTCTGATGCCTTCACCTTGGCTGGTTTCGCAGCCGGCTTAGCGGCCGGCTTCGGCCCTGGTTTAGGCGCCGCGCTAGTGGCAGGTTTTTTAGCAGGTGCAGGCGCTTCCGTCTTATTCTCCGGCTGTGCCTTATCCGCCTCACTTTCCGGCTCGACCCGATCCGCCGGTTTGGGGGCAGCTGGTTTCGCATCCTTTGCCGCCCGCGCCTTCGCGACTTTGGTTTTAGCGGCGGAACTAGCGACTTTCTTCTTTGCCGCTTTCACCTTGGGTGCTGCCGTTTCGACCTCTTCCGCTAGCTTGGCAAAATGCTCTCGCATTTTCCGCGCCACCGGAGCCTCAATAGTCGAGGACGCGCTTTTAACGAACTCCCCCGACTCTTTTAGTGCCTGCAGCACAATTTTCGAAGTGGTTCCGAGCTCTTTCGCTAACTCATGAACTCTAAGTTTTGCCACAATTCTCCTTGCTGGCCTGCCCAGCATGGAGCAGGCTATTGCTTAAATTGGCAGATCATCGCTGGTTGCTCATCGGGTGACCATCAGCTTCCAACCCTGCTTTCCTGTATCGGGCATCCACTGGGGGTAGATGCCGGTAACCTTACTTAAACGACCCTAGCCTAGCCACAAGAAAGCACCGGTCAGGCAAGGCCTAGAACCGGTGCGTCCATTGCAACCAAAGTTAGGTTCCGATATCTATACTAGCGCCTTGACTGCAATAAGCCGAAGCCACCTACAGTAGGGCGAGCACATAGAAATCGGCTATTGCACTTCCTCACTGGCGGTTTCAAGATCCATATCAGACCTAATATCAATCTTCGCTCCCGTTAAACGAGCAGCTAGACGCGCGTTTTGTCCTTCTTTGCCGATAGCTAAAGATAGCTGGAAATCTGGAACCACCACATGTGCCAATACATGCTCGGCAGGTTCTACCGTGACAGACGTAACATGCGCAGGTGAGAGCGCATTAGCGACGAAAGTAGCCACGTCCTCGGAATAGTCGACAATGTCGATTTTTTCGTGGTTAAGCTCATTCATCACGGCTCGTACCCGCCGTCCCATCGGCCCGATACAAGCCCCTTTAGCATTGATATTAGGACGAGTAGAACGCACCGCAATCTTGGTACGGTAGCCAGCTTCTCGCGCCACCGACTCGATCACCACATCACCCGAGGTAATCTCGGGGACTTCCCGAGAAAATAGCCCCCGCACCAGATCCGGGTGGCGACGCGAAACCTCGATCCGTGCCCCTTTTTCACCCATCATAGTTTTTACTACTACTGCCCGGATCCACTGCCCGTGGCGATATTGCTCGCCTGGAACCTGCTCGGCTTTCGGCAAAACCGCCTCGAATTCGCCAACTTTTACCACCACGATATCTTTATCTCGGCTCTGCTGGATAATCCCGGAAACCACTTCGCCCTTTTTATCCCTAAAAGAGCCCAGTACCTGCTCGTCCTCGGCTTCCCGCAGCCGCTGCATAATAATGGAGCGGGCAGTGGTAGTAGCGATCCGTCCAAACCCCGAAGGAGTGTCATCGAATTCGCCGATCTTATTGCCGTCTTCATCGATTTCCGCTGCCATCACCATTACATGGCCATTTTTGCGATCGACTTCTACTCGCGCGTCCTCAAGTGCTCCCGGGGCATTGTGGTACGCCTTTAGTAAAGCGTCTTCGATAGCAGCCATAAGGGTATCGAGACTGACGCCCTTCTCCGCCTCTACCATCCGTAAAGCGGCCATATCAATATCCATGATGCTCCTTACGAGCCTTAGAACTGCACCACCATTTGGGCGTGCGTAATATCTGTTAGAGCGATAGTGCGCCGGCCAGTGGCAGTTTCCAATTCGATGTCTTCAGTTGTTGTATCCACCAGCTTACCCTCTTCGCGGGTACCATCACATATTTTCACTTTTACCCGATGTCCAATTGCCCTAGAAAATTGGCGTTCCTCCTTTAAGGGCCGCTCGATTCCCGGGGTAGAGACCTCCAGGTTATAGGTTCCTTTAATCGGGTCAACTTCATCTAAATGCCGGGAAATCTCCAAAGTTACTTGTGATAGCTGTTCTTCATTCACCGCGCCCGATCCGCGCGGTAAATCTACCGTTACCACCAGGCGGGTGTATTTCCCGGCGCGCTTTAACGATACTTCCTCTAGGTAAAGGCCGACCGCTTCGCAATCTGGGCGCAGCAGATCAACAAGTTTATTTTCCAACTTGGTTCTAGGTTTCGTCATTTTTCCTCGTCTCTTGTTCGCCTTACCGTTTTATCATTTCAAAAAACATGTTACCCGTGGCAAACTTAACTTTGATGAAGAAAACCTGGATTATTCCCCTTACTGGGCTATTAGTTGCTTCGCTGAGCCTTTCTGGCTGCGGGGTGCGGATTGATGATGGTTCCAGCGACGCAGTGAACGCAAGCCTAACCCAGATGGCACGCTATCGTGCCAGTTACTGTCAAGAAGCGATTGCTAGTGGCATCGAAACTGTTTTTGGCTCTGACCCAAAGTTAGCGGCTTTTAAAAATCACTTCACAGCCCGCAGTAAAGTCCTGGGGCAACGCTGGCCCACCCAGGAAGTGAAACTTTCGGGCAGAGAAAAACCAGAGACCCTGCCAGAGCCTGCCGACTATCGCGTCCCCGGAAATGGGCAAGCTTTAGTCCATAAACTGGCTAATTGCCAGGCTGATATCTTAAATGACGCCGGGGCACTTACTTTACTGTCGCGCCAGCAGCTAGCAGCTAGTGAGGGCGACAAGGAGGATACCGCGCGTGCTAAGGAAACCGAGGACTTAGCAAAAGTGCTATTCGCTACCGGGGTGGCGATGGAGCGAGAAAATAAGCAGATCGCGGCAGCTTCTTCTCTTACGCTACCGCCTGCCAAAACCACCCCGCTGGAGGCGAAAAGCTACCGGGAAGGAAAGTGGCACCGCGCCACACCAGCCGCCAAAACCCCACAGAAGCGGGCCAATACACCCTTAAGTCAGCAGGAAAAAAACCAGATTTCCCGCAGTATTAAACAACTAGATTCCCTGCGATTTAATATCGAGAAAAACGTTGCGCATAGCCAGGATGTGCAGTTAAAAAACCTGGTTTCTAACGTGGTCACTCCCCTGCTGCTGCGCCAGATACAACAACTAGTTGCCCAGTTAGATTCTGATCCGCGTGAAGCGGCTTATCAGCCCTACTCCGGTTTTAGCGGTGCCGATAAGTCCGCAATTGCGAAAGGGTTAGGGCTTGCCTGCCAGGTGCAGATGGGTTTACTTCCCCTGGTTCCGGATGTGCAAGAAGCTCTACTATCTCCCACCCTGGCTAGTTTGGTTGATTTACAAGCCCAATTAGGGCATGATGCGGGGCCGCTGCCGGGCTTGGACGCGAAAGAAGCGAAGGTAAAGATCAGCCCGGCCTCAGCCGGTAACTAGGTTAGCTGCCTATTTAACGGTACTAAATAGCGTGAGAGTTCACACGCTGCTGCGCCCGGACAAAACCCTGGGTCACCACTTCGGTTATCGCTTGTCCAGCGCGCTCTAAAGCCTCGTTAAGGGATCCTTGTTCCCCGCGGGGAAAACGGGAAAGCACATAGTCAGCGGGATCTTGCCTCGGATGAGGACGACCGATCCCGATCCGCAGGCGTGCATAGTCTTTAGTTCCCAGGTTCTGACTGATGGAGCGCAGACCGTTGTGTCCGCCTTCACCTCCTCCGCGTTTAAGCCGTAAATCGTAAGCCACTAAATCGAGTTCATCGTGGACTACCAGCAGATTTTGGGTAGGATCGATTCCAAAAAAATTCACCAGTTTAGCGGTGGGAATTCCTGAGGTATTCATATAGGAATCCAGCTTCGCCAGATGCACCGTAGGTCCAGGACTGCCTGGTATGCCCAGATGTAAGCTTGCTACCTGGCAACCAGTTTTATGGCGTCGTAGCTGTTCTCCTTGGGATTGCGTCAAGTGGTCAATCGTCAGATGACCGGCATTATGGCGGGTTCCCGCGTATTTTTCTCCTGGATTACCCAGGCCAATCACCAGCCAAGATGACTCCATTTCAACCCCCAAATTAACGTCCTACCCCACTAAATTGGTTTCGGGGAGGGCTACCGCTCTCCCCGCACCATCACCCGCTGGAGA
>OBUQ01000634.1_pt1 | contig 21378 bp, 20 predicted proteins | sample 1494951 | NCBI WGS metagenome assembly OBUQ01 (sample SAMEA2579938, study PRJEB22360) | human gut metagenome | biome: human gut; feature: human-associated habitat; material: faeces | place: Denmark | collected 2008/2010
ACTGCTGCCTCCCGTAGGAGTTTGGGCCGTGTCTCAGTCCCAATGTGGCCGATCACCCTCTCAGGTCGGCTATGCATCGTTGCCTTGGTGAGCCGTTACCTCACCAACTAGCTAATGCACCGCGGGTCCATCCACCAGTGACGCAAAAGCGCCTTTCAAATAGAAACCATGCGGTTTCTATTGTTATACGGTATTAGCACCTGTTTCCAAGTGTTATCCCCTTCTGATGGGCAGGTTACCCACGTGTTACTCACCCGTTCGCCACTCCTTTTCTTTCGGTGGAGCAAGCTCCGGTGAAAGAAAAGGCGTTCGACTTGCATGTATTAGGCACGCCGCCAGCGTTCGTCCTGAGCCAGGATCAAACTCTCATAAAAAGTGTTTGAAACAGTCTTGCGACTGATCAGCTCAATTGTAAAAATTGACTTGCTAGCATATTGCTTGCTATGTTGTTTGTTTCTATTAAAAGAAACGCCCTACACATTTGGTTTGTTTTATTCGTTCAGTTTTCAAAGGTCTACATTGTTTGTCGCTTTGTTTCAGCAACTTTTATATCTTAACAGGTTACTGAGTGAATGTCAACAACTTTTTTCATTTATTTTTGAAAAAGTCTTGAAACTCAATTGACAACTTTGAAATAATAACATTCAACAAAAAGTCTGTCAACATTTATTATTCATTGTTAGATCAACTTATTTCAGCGACGTCATTGATAATATCATATTGAAAAATAATGTCAAATACTTTTCAACTGTTTTTCAAAATAATTTCATTATAATAGAAAATGGACTAGCAAATTGCTAGTCCATCTCTACTTCTATTCCAAAATGGTCACTAATTATAGACTCGTTATTTCCATCAAAAACAATATGGTAGCTTTTAACCTCGTAATTATCAGATACAAAAATATAGTCGATTCGCAGCTTGGCATCGTTCCCTGACCAACCGTCAATTTCTTTTTCTACTGTATTCTCACCATACCTGTCTTTTGCCAAAATGAATGCGTCATACAAACCAAGTGAACTGTTTTTGACTAAATCGTACCCTTCACCAATTCTTTTCGCTTCGTTGTTAAAGTCACCCATAATAATCAACGAGCCTTGCTTTTCCATCAATATCTTTTCAAAGATACTCCATTCGTAAGCAAAAGCTTTTTTATCATTTTGCCACCAGGAGAAATGAGCGCTAGCTACAAATGTTTTTTGATCATTGACCGTGGTAGTGCTAATCATAACTTTTCTTGTATGATAATCTGTTGGATCAGAGCTTTCAGAAATTAGATAACATTCCGATTCAATCGGTGTTTTTGACAGCAATCCGATTCCTTCGTGGTAAATATCATAACCGATATGATTATAGCTCCAGCTCCAATAATAGTTGCAGCCCAAATCTTTTAAACATTTGACCAAACAAAACAAGAAGTTATCTTGACGGATCGCTTGTTGCTCTATGGTCGGTCGAAAATACTCATCCAGTTCTGCCAACGGGCTGTCCATGAGCTGATTCACTTCTTGCAGCCCAACAAAATCATAGTCTTCCTTAGCAATTCGTTTAGCTAAAATATCGACCTGCATATGATTATCTGTTTCCATCCAGCTATGAGTATTCAAGGTTAGTACTTTGATTGTTCTCGCCCCACTTTAATAATCGATTGACCCAATCTTCTCTCCACGAGAAACCAGTCCAGTTTTATCATAATGGTAATTGTCAATCTTGTCACCATTAGTGAACACTACAATCATCGTTGTCATTTTTCCTGCTTTTTGAATTGTCGCTAAATCTGCGCTTGCCACAATTTTCCCAGCTTTTACTTTTTCACCTTCGCGAACTTTAATTTCAAAAGCATCACCACCAAGATCAACCGTATCAATCCCCATGTGTAGTAACACCTCAATATCATCATCCGTTTTGATCCCAATCGCATGTTTTGTTGGGAAAATCGAAACAATTGTTCCTGCTATCGGACTAGCGATCTCACCATTTTCAGGAACCACCGCAAACCCTTCACCCATCATTTTTTGTGAGAATACATCGTCTTCTACTTTATCAATTGGAACGAGTTCACCATTCGCCGGCGCAACGATATCAGCTTGGAGACCTTTGAACGCCACTGCTGCTTTCTCAGGTTCAGATGAATTGTTTTGCAGATTAGCTACAGGAATTTCTACCCCTGAATCTAGTAAATCTTGTATATCTGACTTCAATATATCTGCTTTAGGTCCATACACCGCTTGAACACCATTATCCTTAACTAGTAGACCCATCGCACCAGCTTTCTTCCATTCTTCTTCTCCGCCAACAATGCTTTTATCTGCAACGGATACCCGTAACCGAGTCATACAAGCATCTACATCCGTGATGTTTTTCGCACCACCTAAAAGATTAATAATTTTCACAATTTGAGAATCGGCAGAAACAGAACCGTCTGCTGTTCCTGTACTTTCTTCTTCAGTATCTACTTCGTAATTCCCATTTCTTCCTGGTGTAGCATAGTTGAATTTTTTGATCATAAAATTAGCAAAGAAATAAGTAAATACACCGAATACGATACTAGTCAATACAAAATTCAGTAAGTCTCCACCTAGTCCCGCTTTCAACGTCATCGGTACCCGAGTCAGCAGTTCAATGTTACCGAATGAATGGACACGTAAATTAATGACATCCGCCATTGCAAAAGCCGCCCCTTGAATCACTGCATAGCACGCATACAGCGGTACCGCGACAAACATAAACATAAACTCTAGTGGTTCAGTTACTCCTGTTAAGAAGACAGCGACTGCTGCTGAAAGAAACATAGATTTGTATTTTTTCTTTTTGTCTGGATCAACATTACGATACATAGCAATCGTTAATCCCATCAGAATACCGCTCGAACCGATCATTTGTCCAACTTTGAAACGCGCTGGTGTCCACTGAGTTAATACTTCTTGATATTGAGACATGTCACCACTGTTTTTCAAGTTAACTAAGTCCGTTGCCCAAGCCAACCATAAAGGATCTTGCCCGAACACTTGACTTCCAGCTTGTGCGCCAGTCAAGATATCGTAGGTTCCACCCAATTGTGTATAGTTCATTGGAATCGTCAACATGTGGTGCAATCCAAATGGCAAGAGCAAACGTTCCAATGTACCGTAAAGGAAAGGCGCTAAGATTGGCGCTGTTTCCTGTGAATTTGCAATCCACTTACCAAAATCATTAATTCCTGTTTGAATAACAGGCCATACAAGTGCCAAAACCAACGCTACTATTACTGATCGTAAGATAACTACAAAAGGAACGAAGCGTTTTCCATTAAAGAAAGTCAAAACTTCTGGCAGCTTACGGAAATTGTAATACTTATTATAAGCCGTTGCACCCACGAACCCGGCAATAATACCGACAAATACTCCCATATTTAATGCAGGAGCCTCCAAGACACTTGTGAAATAACCATCTACCATTATTTTTTGTCCAAACAATGTATGAGTTACTGCACTCGGATCTGCAAGCATATCTGAGGAAATTCCAAAAATCGCACCGGTGATTCTATTAATCAAAATGAATGATAGCCCTGCCGCAAATGCACCACCAGCTCGCTCTTTCGCCCAACTTCCGCCAATTGCCAAGGCAAACAACAGATGTAAATTTCCAATGATTGCCCAACCAATATTCTCTACTACTCCACCTGTCGTTACTAACCATCCGAGATTCTCGTTAATCAAAGGTAAGGATTTCCCTATACTAATCATTAACCCCGCTGCCGGCATTACTGCAATTACCACCATTAGGGCCTTCCCGAACTTCTGCCAAAACTCAAAACTAAAAATCTTTTTTATTCCCTTCATCTTTGCTCCTCCTACTTTTTTTCTGTTGCTAATAACAACGCAATCGGTTTCGTTGATTCATATTATATACTTTCGCTTTTGATTTGTAAACTCTTTCAACGAAAAATATTAAAAATCACAAAAACCTTTTCAAATAGCCTTATTGTATTAAGCAAATTAACGCTTGACTTGCGCAACCGATTGCGTTTATTATAGTATTAAGAAATGAATGATGCAAGTAAAGTTTTTAGTTACAATAGAAAAAAGAGCTATCTGAAGTACCTCTATCAAAAAATTAACTAAACGACTATCCATACAAGCATCAAATCTATTAATAGGAAATAAGGAGGACTATCATGAAAAAAGTACAACGTCTTTTTGAGATTGACCCTTGGAAAATTCGCACGACTAAGTTAGATAAAGAAAACCGACGTCTACAGGAATCTTTAACAAGTATCGGAAATGGGTATATGGGGATGCGCGGGAATTTCGAGGAAAGCTACACAGGAGATCATCATCAAGGAACCTATCTAGCAGGCATCTGGTATCCTGATAAAACACGTGTTGGTTGGTGGAAAAATGGGTATCCCGAATATTTCGGGAAAGTCATCAACGCGCTTGATTTTATTCAAATGAAACTGTTTATAAACGAGCAAGAGATTGATCTGGCTACAAATGACATTGAAGATTTTGATTTAGAGCTTGATATGAAAAACGGTGTGCTCTCTCGTACTTTCGTTGTAGCTGTTGATGAAGTGAAGGTTCGCTTTACTTTTGAACGATTTTTAAGTGTTGTTAAGCAAGAATTAGCAGTTATTCGACTTACAGCAGAAACTTTGGTTGGCGATGCACAATTAAAGGTTGTTTCTAAATTAGATAGTAATGTTCAAAACGAAGACAGTAATTACGAAGAAATGTTTTGGTTAGAAAAAGAACGTGGTCATCAAGAAGAAATCAGCTTTTTAACGACACAAACGATTCCAAACAATTTCGGCATTGAGCAATTCTCAGTGACCGGTGCAATGAAACATATTGGCGCCGTACCTGGGCTGCAACAGGACGATTTATTAGAAGTAGCAGAAACGTTTACCTTTGATTTAAAAGAGGAGCATCCTATCCAATTAGAAAAACGTGTTGTTGTCTTAACTAGTCGGGATATTCCTGAATCGGAACAGGCTCTAAAAGCCATCGACTTATTGACAGAATATGATGATTCTTTTGAAGATTTATTGGCTGAGCAAAATGCTGCTTGGGCAAATCGGTGGGCGCTTGCGGATGTCTTAATCGACGGAGACGATGAAGCTCAACAAGGGATTCGCTTCAATATTTTCCAATTGTTCGCTACTTATTATGGAGAAGATGAACGCTTGAATATCGGACCAAAAGGTTTTACAGGAGAAAAATACGGTGGTGCTACTTATTGGGATACAGAAGCCTACGCAGTCCCTATGTATCTTGGAATTTCTGAGCCAAACGTCACTAAAAATTTATTGAAATATCGACATAACCAATTACCCCAGGCTCAGCACAACGCGCGGCAGCAAGGATTAAAAGGCGCATTATACCCAATGGTTACCTTCACAGGTGTAGAGTGCCATAATGAATGGGAAATTACTTTTGAGGAAATCCATCGAAATGGAGCAATCGCTCATGCCATTTATAACTATACAACCTATACTGGCGATGAAAGCTATATTCAAAAGGAAGGTTTAGAAGTCTTAACTGAAATCTCACGTTTCTGGGCGGATCGCGTACATTATTCAAAACGGCAACAAAAATACATGATTCATGGTGTAACAGGACCAAACGAATACGAGAACAATATTAACAATAACTGGTATACAAATTATCTAGCGACTTGGGTTCTTTCTTATACTTTGGAAAATTACAAAAAATTCCAAACGTTGGCAACTGTTACCATCTCAGCAGAAGAACAGGCGAAATGGCAAGATATTATCGACCATATGTACTTCCCAACTGATGAAGAGTTAGGTATTTTCGTTCAACATGATACGTTCTTAGACAAGGACTTAATGCCTACTTCTGAACTTGATCCAGCAGATCGGCCCCTGAATCAAAATTGGTCTTGGGATAAAATTTTACGTTCTTGCTTCATTAAACAGGCAGATGTTTTGCAAGGTATCTACTTCTTCAGTGATCAATTTACACAAGAAGAAAAACGAAAGAATTTTGAATTTTATGAACCTATGACAGTTCACGAGTCTTCCCTTTCCCCTTCAATTCACGCTATTTTAGCGGCTGAATTGGGGCTAACGGACAAATCAATGGAAATGTATCAACGTACCGCTCGTTTAGATTTAGACAACTACAACAACGATACGGATGACGGTCTTCATATTACTTCTATGACCGGCAGCTGGTTAGCGATTGTACAAGGATTCGCTCAAATGAAAACAAATACTGGAAACCTTAGCTTCGCACCAGTATTACCAACTAACTGGGAACAATACGCTTTCCATATCAATTATCGCGGACGCTTATTAGCGATAGCAGTGAATCAAAAAGAAGTGCGAATCGACTTGAAAGATGGACCAGCATTAGATATGATGCTTTATGGAAAAGAAATTTCCTTAAGCAGCTCAATAAGCGTTCCCTTAGAACAGGAGGAACAGCATGTTTAAAGGAGTTTTATTTGATTTAGACGGCGTCATTACTGATACGGCCGAATATCATTACCTCGCGTGGAAGAAATTAGCCGATAACCTAGGAATCTCGATTGATCGCGAATTCAACGAGAAGCTAAAAGGCGTCAGTCGCGAAGATTCTTTACGCCTGATTCTAGCTCACGGAAATCGCGAAAACGATTTTACCGAAGTTGAGTTCAATCATTTAGCAAAGATGAAAAACGACAACTATGTGGAAATGATTCAAGCTGTCTCACCGAAGGATGTTTATCCAGGTATTTTAGAATTGTTGAAGGCTCTAAAGAAAGCTAACATTAAAATAGCTCTAGCATCGGCTAGTAAAAATGGACCGTTTCTTTTGAAGCAAATGGCACTTACAGAATACTTTGACGGCATTGCCGATCCAGCAGCAGTAAAAGCTGGAAAACCAGCGCCAGATATTTTTATATTAGCTGCGCAAGTCGTAGGTCTATCCCCTGAAGAATGTCTCGGAATTGAAGATGCGCAGGCAGGTATCACTGCAATTAAAGCGAGTGGTGCTATCCCAGTGGGTGTCGGAAATCCTGAGCAACTAGGAGGGGATATCCCCTTAGTAGATTCTACTGACAAATTAACTTTAGAATTTTTAGAAGAACAGTGGCATAGATAGCCACTTAGGAAGGAGAGAAAGATGGTATTTACAGTTAAAGATGTCGCAAAAAAAGCAAAGGTCTCTCCTTCTACTGTTTCTCGTGTAATAAATGATCACCCTAGTATCTCTGATGATACAAAACAGAAAGTGCGAAAGATCATGGATGAGATGGGGTATTTTCCCAATATCACAGCTCGAAATCTTGGAAAACAAAGGGCCAATTCTGTGGGGGTGATTTTACCGCCCCTTGACTCACGGGAACGGTTAGGCAACCCCTTCTATTTAGAAATATTGACTGCTGTAAATGAAACAGCCGCAGAATTCCAAGTGACAACAGCAGTCGCCTCTGCTGACAATAGCCAAACGTTATTAGAAAATGTCACGCGAATGCATCGGCAAAAACAGGTGGATGGCTTTATCCTAACCTATTCTGAAAAGAAAGATCCTGTGGCAGAGTATCTGTATAGCAATCAAGTTCCCTTCACATTGATTGGGCGTCCAGCAAAAAGAGAAGCTGACATCGTTTATGTTGATAATGACAATCAGCTATTAGGGAAGCAGGCTACGGAGCACTTAATTGAAAAAGGGCACAAAAATATCTTGTTCGTATCAAACGTGAATCAAGAAGTCATTTTCTTTGAACGTTATTTCGGTTATCAAGAGGCTATGATGCTGCAAGGGTTGCCTACTCATCCACCGTTGACGATGCTTCAGCCAGAAGATTACACAGATTTCCCTGAAGTCATCAAGGAAACGGGTGCGACAGCCTTAGTTGTTATCGATGATATCTTTGCTTTAAGAATGATCCAATTAGCAACACTGCATGGCTATAAAGTACCGGACGATCTATCCGTTATCAGCTTCAACAATTCAATATTTGCAACACTTGTTCACCCTTATCTGACAACGATTGATATCGATATTTCTGATCTTGGTCGTCTAGGGACACAAAAATTAATGGAACAAATTGACCAGAAACAATCTAGCGGCGTCCAACTAGTCGTACCGCATCATCTTATCCAACGAGAAACTGTTCGCACGATTTAAATTATCCTTAAATACGACCTGTCCAACTTGTGACAGGTCGTTATTTTTTATATACTAGCAAAAAATCAGAAGGAAAGTGGTATAGATGATTCTACTTTTAGGTATACTGCTGGTGCTCTTTCTGATCTATTGCCGTTACGCAACCTACCAATTGATCGAAAAGCACTTTCAACTCATAAGAAATGAATAATTGACAATTAAACCCGGAAAAAAAGTTGGCTTAACTATCGCGCAAATCAGCGACAGCCACTTCTCACCGTTTTATTCTCCCAAACGGTTTGATAAAATTATCAATAAGTTGAATCAGGCACAGCCTGATATTGTATTATTTACCGGTGATTTGATCGAAAACTATCGTTATTGGCAAACTCGCGATTGTACAGCTATTAGTCAACAACTAGCAAAAATTAATGCCCCAAAAGGAAAATTCGCAATTTTTGGAAACCATGATTATCGTTCTGATGGACAACCAGCGGTAGGTCAAATGCTGAAAGATGGCGGATTTGTCCTGTTGAAAAATCAGAGCTTACAAGTAGATCAGCTTAGTCTGACAGGAATTGATGATGGGCAAGAAGGACATCCTGACTATGATACGCTTCCTAAAGAGGCAGCTTTCTCTATCTTAATGGTTCATGAACCTGATCAAGTCAGACACTTGCCTCAGCTCGATCGTTTCGATCTAATTTTATCTGGTCACAGTCATGGTGGACAGATTCGTTTTCCAATTAAACCTTATAAAAATTTTGGGTCGAAACTCTACGATCAGGGTATTTATATGCTGACACCTCAAACAGGGCTAGTCGTCAATACTGGATTGGGTACGACAGGTCCTCCTTTACGCTTTAGAGTAACACCAGAAATCCTGTATTTCCATCTATAAAAAAGAGTTTGGAAGCTTTTCTACTCAGAAAGTCTTCCAAACTCTTTTTCATACGTGAATTCTTTGTTTAAGATACGGGATCATGATCGGCACCAAGGAAACAAAAACAATCAGCAGCATAATTAATGAAAAATGATCGCTGACAATCGGGATATTTCCTAAAAAGTAGCCCGCTACACTAACAACCGTTCCCCAGATAATCGCACCAAAAATATTGAAGCTAGAAAAAGTCCTCCAATTCATTTTACTCGAACCAGCAATAAACGGGATGAACGTACGTACAAATGGCATAAATCGACCTAAGAAAATCGTCCACTTTCCTCGTTCATTAAAAAATTTTTCAGCCTCTCGTACTTTGTCTTCTTTGATAAAACGAGATATCGGGCTATGATATAACGCCCTAACACCTAATGTATGACCAATCCAGTAATTCATCATATCTCCTAAAATCGCTGCAATCACACAAATCCCAATCACATAGGGTAGATGAAGAACGTTTCCTCCTAAAGCAGTTAATGCCCCTGCCGCAAATAAGAAAGAATCTCCAGGCAAGAATGGAAAAATAACGACACCCGTTTCAATAAAAACAATTGCAAATAAAATGGGGTAAATTCCAAGACCGTATTGATGAACTAAAGACACCATGTGCGCATCAATATGCAAAATAAAATCAACTAAAGCCATACATCCTACTCCTTCTGACATGTTTCCATTCTTATCATACGACTTTTTTAGAAAAAGGAAAGAAGGACCCATTGTTTTATAGAAAAAATAAAATTATACGGAAAATGGTATAATAGTAAAAAAGAGGAAAAGGAGTATTTTATGAGCGTTCTTTCTCACATGAAAAGCATGCAGAAGGAAATGTCTGCAGCCGAAAAAAAAATCTACTGCTTCATTCGTGATAACAGTGAAAAAGCCGCCAGCATGACAGCGAATGAAATCGCGGAAGCTTCAGGGGCTAGCGCGCCTACCGTTGTGCGCTTCTCAAAAAAAATGGGCTTTAATAGCCTAACTGATTTCAAGATTGAACTTTCTGCTGAAACGATGCAGGAACGTAGCAATAATACGTATAGTGATGTGGATCATGATGAATCCTTCCATAGCTTGAAAAATAAATTAGCAAGTAATGCTCGCTACACAATCGATGAGACGACCGCTTTGTTTAACGAAGAGGAATTTCTTGAAGCCTGCACATTACTTGAAGAAAAAGAATTTTGTTATGTCTTGGGAATCGGAGCATCTAACTTAGCAGCAACCGATATTGTTCAAAAATGGAGCCGCTTAGGAAAAAATATTATTAGTGAGCCGGATTATAACACGATCCTACCACAGCTTGTTTTACACCAAAAAGAAGCCGTTATTTGGTTGGTTTCAAATTCTGGGTTAACTTCTGAATTGATCGCATTAGCTGAAACCGCGAAAGATTTAGGCATTCCAATCATTACGTTGACTCAGTTTGGACAAAACCCGTTGGCAAAACTTTCCGATGTTTGCCTTCAAACTTCTCGACCTACCGAAGCGACTTACCGAAGCGCTGCGACCGACTCGATTTTAGCACAATTTATTACAATCGATTTATTGTTTTATGTCTATATCAGCCGCAACAAGGAAAATGCGGAGAAAATTTATACGACCCGCGCGATTGTCCAAGAATATCGAAAAAAATATTTTTAAAAAGACCCTGAAAGGAGACAACTCCTTTCAGGGCCTTTTGCTTAATACTGTATCCAAATATTGACTGTTACCATCGACTCTTCTGTGATCTTTTCTTTTTTTCTAACCACCGCTTTAAGAGGAAGCAAATAAGTGTCCTGCTTCGTATCGAACCAAATAGCTGTTTGCCACTCTGTCTGCCCAATTTTTGCCGTCACTTTCAACCTTCCCCATCCCTCTTCTAAAGATTTGAATGCCTCTCGGATAGCTGACGAAAGATTTTTAGGAAGCGAGACCATCGTCCAACCAGTCATCTGAGGTGACGAAGAATAATAATAAACACTTGAGGAAAACTCATAATTGATCCCTTTATTATCCATATCTTCTCCCCCTGATCCATTTTAATTAATTGTAGCATAGAGTAATCGTTGGAAACTCTTAAAGTCTTATATTGCAAAAAAGAGCAGATCAAAAGGATCTGCTCAGTATACTTTTTATTTTGTCGTTGCCTTAAAGACTTCTTCTGAAGCACTCACTGCACCTGTTTTTTCTAGTACGTGCGTCTCCACATCATTCATATTAGTGATTAGTACCATCATAGATGTTCCTTTACCAGCCTCTTTAATTGCTGATAAGTCTACAGAAGCAAGCTGTGTTTCAGGTGTAACATTTTGCCCTTCTTTTACCAGCACTTCAAAAGGTTTCCCGTCAAGTTCTACCGTATTGATTCCCATATGAAGCAGAACTTCTAATCCACTAGCAGTTGTGATGCCAATCGCGTGTTTTGTTGGAAAAATAGTTGAGATTTTTCCAGCTACTGGAGTAAAAATCGCTCCATCTGTTGGCTCAACAAAGTAGCCTTCTCCCATCATTTTATCCGCAAAAACTGGATCTGCCGCTTCTTCTAGCGGATGAACAGAACCATTAGCAACTGAGGTGAAAACAGTTGTTTCATGTGCTGATACTGTTGTACTGTTTACAGATTCTTTTGAGTCGATGATTGTTTCCTCAGCCAACTTTTGTTCTGCTAATTTATCTTTAGGGATACCAAAGAAGTACGTTGCAACAAACCCGCCAACATATGCAGCTAACAAGCCAAGCACATACCCCCACCAGCGTCCATCAGCAATTAATGGGATCAAGGCAACACCAGAAGGGCCAATAGCGATCGCACCAATGCCGCCTAATGCACCAAGCACGCCACCACCGATACCACCGCCGATACACGCAGTAATAAATGGACGACCTAATGGCAATGTAACCCCATAGATCAATGGTTCACCGATACCTAAGATACCAACAGGCAGCGCTCCTTTGATCATTTCAGTCAATTCTTTGTCCTTACGAAGTTTCATCCATAATGCGAAAGCGGCACCCACTTGTCCAGCACCAGCCATTGCTAAGATTGGTAATAATAGTGTTTTACCTGTTTCCCCGATCATTTGGATATGAATTGGTGTCAAAATCTGATGCAAGCCAAACATAACCATCGGCAGGAACAATGCTCCTAAAACAAAGCCAGAGAACGCTCCACCTACTGATAATACCCAGTTGATTCCACCGACCATTCCATTAGAAATGAAACCTGCTAGCGGCATAATCAAGAAGATTTCCAGTAAGCCTATTACTAACAAGGAGAGCATTGGAGTGATAATAATATCTACCGCATCCGGAATAATTTGATGTAATTTCTTTTCAACGATTGATAGTAACCAAACGGCGAAGATAACACCGATAATCCCGCCTTGCCCAGCAGCTAAGGCATCACCAGTGAATAAATTTTTAATCGGCGCTTCCGGGTTCATTCCCGTTAACAATACCACCGCACCAATTACTCCACCAAGCGTCGGGTTAGCACCAAATACTTGTGCCGAATTTACCCCTGTAAAAATGACCAAATACGTAAACATTCCATTTTTTAAGATGTTCATTACATCGATGATTTGTTGCCAATTCGCTGCATCAATCGTGCCTGCAGTCACTAAGTTCGTTAGGATCGCTGCGATACCAGCGACTAATCCAGACCCAACGAATGCCGGGATCATCGGAACAAAAATATTTGAGATATCTTTTAAAATAGCTTTAAATGGGGAATTCTTTTGTTTTGCTTTTTGTGCGGCTTTCATTTCAGCAGCCTTAGCATTCACCTTGTCCTTCCCAGAACCGTGAGGTAATTCCTCTCCTAGACCAACTCCAGCGATATCCACCATTTCTTTCGCAACCTTGTTCACTTTACCGGGACCAATGATTACCTGAAGTTGTTCATCATCAACAACGCCAAGGACACCAGGGATACTCTTTAATTTTGCCTGATCGACTTTACTATCATCGCGAACACTCATGCGCACTCGCGTCATACAATGGACTACGCTCTGAACGTTCTCCATCCCACCGGCACCTTCATAGATCTCTTTAGCAATTTGATTTAAGCTTAATTCTTCTTTCGCCATAGTTCTTCCCTCCTAAATTGTCTTTTTAACAAATCCATCGGCTTGGATTAATTTTTCAGCTGCTTCGTCTTTCGTACTGTTCGTCAAAATCATCACGATTGCCAATTTAACATTTTGTTCAGCCTCTTCAAAGTAATGAGCTGCAGTTTCATAATCTGCGTCTGTGGCTTGCATGATAATTCGTTTTGAACGTTCAACAAGTTTTTCATTGGTTGGTTTTACATCCACCATTAAATTGTTATAAACTTTTCCGATTCCAATCATGCTGATAGTAGAAATCATATTCAGAATCAATTTTTGAGCTGTCCCTGACTTCAAACGAGTTGAACCGGTTAGGAACTCTGGTCCGCAATCAACTTCGATTGGAAGTGCCGCATGTTTGCTGATTTCGGCCCCTTTATTACATGAAATCGTTCCAGTTGCTGCACCGATCGAACGAGCATAATCCAATCCACCTATGACGTAAGGAGTACGACCACTTGCTGCAATGCCGATCACCATATCATTTTCGTTTAATTTTAGATCTTTCAAATCTTGTGCACCTAATTCTGCATCGTCCTCAGCGCCTTCCACCGCGACAGTCATCGCTTGTTCGCCGCCTGCGATCAAACCAACCACCATTTCAGGTTCAACACCAAACGTTGGTACACATTCCGCAGCATCTAAAACACCTAAGCGGCCGCTTGTACCTGCGCCCATATAAATCAATCGCCCACCATTTTTAAACGCGGTGATCGTTGCTTCGATAACTTTTTCAATTTGCGGCAATTGTTCAGCCACTGCATCCGGAACCTTATGATCTTCTTGGTTCATTAGCTTAACTGCTTCTGCTACACTCATTTCATCTAAGCCAAAAGTTGTTTCATTACGTCGTTCTGTTGTTAAGTTTTCTAAATTGATCATTCTTTCTCCACACTCTCTAAGCTAAATTTCTGTCCTGCTTTAATATGTTCTATCAAAGCTTGATCCTTTTTCGTTACTCGTCCAACGACATTTACCTTTTCATCTGCCGCTAGCTTACGTTTTACTATTTGAATTTCTCCCATATAACGCAAGTAATTCGCATTATCAATGGTTACGCTCCCGACAGTTCGTTCTTGTGCCGGCAATGGGCGAACGTGAGGAATTTTCTTAAACCGAGCCTCCGCACTACGTACCACATCACGAGCCTCGTCTTGACGATTGATATGATCTCCTAAGACGTACTCAATTTGCTCATCATATACTTCGACACTTAGTTTTAAACTTTTTTCTTTAATATAGAAAGAAAATTGATCCAGTACTTCTTCGGATAACCCGCTGTCGCCGATATAAACTTTGTCGGTATCCTTTAATAGATCTAAAGCTGCTGCTAACGGGTGCATCCCACGATGTTCTTCCAGCGTCGGCAGACCTTTGAATAGCGGGCCTCTAAATTTTTTATCTCCCGGAACAAATCCTTGAATTGTAAACCCCTGTGAACGCAACCAGAGATTTTTTGTATGATACCAATTTTTATCTAGCCCAGTTTCAGGTCGTGGATAATAATTGTGCCACGCTTCTAAATGATCGAAATCCGCTCCTGCTTTTCGTAATTCCTGAATGTCCATCTCCGTAATCGTCGATGCATTTAAAGCAATTGATATCTTTTGAGATAGTTCAGCAATCTGCTGGTTGCTGATATGATAATCCATTCGTAGTCCGGTAACACCAATCTCAATAAGTTCCTGTGTTTGATGAAAAGAAAAGCCGGCACGAGTCAAAGCATCACCTGAAATGTCCACCATCAAATCTAAATGATAACTTTTAGCAATATCACCTAAATCAGTCAAGCGCTTTCGATAATGTGAGGCATCATCTTCAGGAATATGTAACGAAGTAAAAATACCTGAAAAACCTGTTTGTGCCATCTCTGCTATATATTGTTTTGTTTCTTTGGTTAGGCTTTCATTTAGAAAAATTGAAAATCCAAACATAGGCTTCCTCCTATCTCATGGCAATCACTAGCGTTTTAAGTAAAGAATTTTTCTAAGATACTCTCATTCTTACAAAAGTAAAAATCAAACGGTTTATTAATGAAAACCATTTCAACTTTACGAGATGATTATAAACGCATCCGCGACAAAATGCAACACTATTTCATAAATATTTTATATATCATGAAATATCATTTCTTAAGAGAGCACATAACCCGCCTTTTTAGGCTTTTTTATGTATACTGTCTATGGAACTTGAAAGGGGAAATCTCACTATGAAAATCGCAATTGCTGGAGCAGGTGCAATGGGGAGTCGCATCGGATTAATGCTCCATCAAGCAAACAACGAAGTAATATTAATCGATCGCTGGCCGGATCATATTCAGGCTATACGTGAAAAAGGATTGATCGGAGAGTTTGAGGATCATGAAGTCGTCGCTCATCTACCCATCTACTCACCAGAGGAAATCGTGGAAGACCATGCAAATGTTGACCTAGTTATCGCATTGACTAAATCTATGCAGCTTGAATCAATGTTTCAAGATATTCAACCGATTATTGGTAAGGATACTTTCGTCTTTTGTCTATTAAATGGGCTGGGTCACGAAGAGACACTATCAAAGTTCGTACCAAAAGAAAATATTATTTTTGGTACCACAACTTGGACTGCTGGACTTGCTGGACCGGGACACGCAAAATTAGTTGGCACTGGAAGTATAGAGATGGAGAATTTAGCCTCTGAAGGAAAGGCCTTCACATTGGAAGTGTTAAACGTCTTCCAAAACGCTGGATTAAATCCTATTTATAGTACCAATGTCCGATATTCCATTTGGAAGAAAGCTTGTATTAATGGGACACTTAATGGTTTGTGTACAATCCTAGATTGCAACATCGCTGACTTCGGCGCATTAACCGGAGCCAAGAATTTAATTGAAACAATTGTTGAAGAATTTGCTTCAGTTGCCAAAATGGAAGGAATTGAATTGGATCAGCCGCAGGTCATTCGCGCTATTGAAGCAACTTATGATGTTAAAACTCAGGGATTGCATTTTCCATCAATGTATCAGGACTTGATTCGTAATCATCGAAAAACAGAAATTGACTATATCAATGGGGCTGTTTGGCAAAAAGGGAGGAAACATCAAATTGAAACACCTTACTGTGCCTTTTTAACTCAACTCATTCATGCAAAGGAAGAATTATTGAATGCAAAATAAAAAAAGCGCCTAGGCGCTTTTTTTATTTACGGATGAATAATTACTTTCTTCCAATAAAGAATGAAACTACTGCAACAACAATAACTGCACCAATAATAGAAGGAACTAGTGCCATACCTGCTAAGCTAGGGCCCCATGAGCCAAGTAACGCTTGACCAATTGCAGAACCGACTAAACCAGCAACAATGTTTGCAATCCAGCCCATTGAACCGCCTTTTTTAGTAATTGCACCTGCAATCACACCGATTAATGCACCAATGATTAAAGTCCATAACCAACCCATTCTTCTCTCCCTCTTTCTATATAAAATAATTACATTATTATGTTACAAATAAGCTTCAAATTTTCCCATTAATCTGCTCAAAGATTGTCGGAAATTTTCTTTTCTAAAGCTAAAAACATTGAAATGAAGAGCTTTTTTGCCTATGATAGTCCAACTCCAAAAATTTCTCATAAAAAGAAAATCCTGAAGTAAAAAAACATCTTTTTACTAGTAAAAAAGAATTTTTATCTCACATGGTTAACAATTTTTGTTTTTTAGCTCTTTTTAATCACATAGTAAAATTTTTTTTATTAAAATAACAGAACGCTAGCTGATTATAGTGATTTAGTGAAAAAGGAATGAAATTTTTTTCACTAAAATTGAATTGTCGGAACATTCTGCTATTATTGACAAATAATTATCAGAATATTTCAAATCTACAAATTATTCTCTCAATTTAGAAACGAGGCAGCTTTATGGAAAATAAATTACAAAAACAAATGACTTCACGCCACATTATGATGCTCGCGCTTGGCGGTGCAATCGGTGCGGGATTGTTCAAAGGAAGCGGTGAAGCAATCGGCATCGCCGGCCCTTCTGTCATCTTGGCCTTCCTACTCGGAGGATTAGTACTCTTCATTGTAATGAATGGTTTAGGTCGCTTAGTTTTAAACAGCGACAATGTTCAAGGTTTATCTGGTATTATTAAACCCTTTCTGGGTGATCGTACAGCAGATTTTATTGACTGGTTATACTGGTCTTTATGGATGGTTAACATTATTGCTGAGGCGGTAGCCGCTGCTAGTTTCATGCAATTATGGTTTCCTCATGTCCCTTCATGGATTTTCGTGCTGATTCTAGCGATACTTACGACAATGATTAATTTGTATTCTGTACGATTGTTTGCCGAGACTGAATACTGGCTAGCATTTATCAAAATAGCGGTCATTATCATTTTGATCGTCTTTAGCGCCTACCTAGTCGCGCATGAGGTCTTTAATATTGGCTTCGTTGATACGATTTCTCGTATGAATAGTCATGGAGGATTCACTCCTCATGGTCTTCATGGTTTAGTAAGCTCTCTTTTAGTTGTTATATATTCCTATGGCGGTTCTGAGTTGATCGCCATTACAGTGAGTGAAACGGAAGATCCAAAAACGGCGATTCCTAAAGCAATCAAAGGAGTTATGGGACGCATCATTTCATTTTATATCGTACCAATGACCTTACTGCTGATTATTTATCGTTGGGACACTTTATCAGCAACAACGGTTAGTCCGTTTGTCATGGTATTTCAAAAAATGCATATCCCCTTCGCAACTGATATCGTGAATTTTGTTATTGTGCTGGCATTGTTTTCTTCAATTAACTCTGGTGTGTATGCTTCATCCAGAACGTTATACTTCCGTGTTAAAGACAATGACGGCTTTACATCTAAACTAGCAGCATTGAACAAACACCAAGTGCCACAAAGAGCCGTTTTATTTTGCACAGGTACACTTTATCTAGGCGTTATCCTTTCATATTTCTTAGGGAACAAGCTGTTTAATTATTTAGTGGGCTCGTTGTCCTATTCTGTTCTATTGACTTGGTTATTGATCAGTATAGCGGCTTTTGTATTAGCATTGAAAAAAGGAACACGGTCAGAACGCTTCTTCAGCGGATTAGTCATTTTAGTTTTAGGATTGATTTTCATCGGAATTCTTATGAACAACCCAATCGGTGTAACACTTTTCACGGCCTGCATCTATTTAGTTATTCTCTTCAGCTACCGTAAGAAACAAACCGATCCTGTTTCAGAACAAATTTAAACGAGCAACGCATCAATCTACAGATGATTGATGCGTTTTTCATGGAAAGCAAGCTTTACATTTGTGAGATTATCTTTTATACTATAAATGAGATGTAAAGCTTACTTTCCTTTTGGAGGTTACCAATGAAAAATCGACTAGAAGAAATTCGTAAAGAAAGAGGCATTAAACAGGAAGATTTAGCGACTGCTTTAGAAGTTTCGCGACAAACAATCGGCTCTTTGGAAAACGACCGTTATAATCCATCCATTGTATTGGCATTTAAGATAGCCAAGTTTTTTGATATGACGATTGAAGATATTTTTATTTATGAGGAGGAGTAAAATGAAGAACAAAAAGGATCTACTTATTTCACTCTTTGGAGTACTGTTGATTTTAGCAGGTTTTTATTTGATCAAAGCCATTGATGATCCTCAAAATGTCATGAGGTCATTGCCATACCTTTGCATCGGTATAGGGTGCGGATTATTTGGAAATGGCGTTGGCGAATTTATCAGTAAAAAATCAATGGAAAACGACCCGCAACTGGCAAAGCAAATTGAAATTGATACTAAAGATGAACGGAATGTTATGATTGGTAATATGGCCAAAGCAAAAGGCTTTGATATGATGCTCTATGTATACTCTGCTCTGTTGCTCACATTTGCGCTAATGGGGATATCTTTCAATGTTCTCATCCCACTAGTTGTTGCCTATCTATTTGTCATTGGTTATTCTATTTATCATCGAGGGAAGTTTGAGAAAGTACACTAAAAACAAAAAAGGCGATCCCAATAAACCAAACTTTATGAAGTTTGATCATTGTGGATCGCTTTTTTAGCATTATTTTTCTTCGCTACCCATAAACTTAGCAATAAAAGCTGCAATGACTGCACCTAGAGTTGGTGCTAAAAGGTAAACCCAGTAATGTGATAGAGCACTACCGCCAGCAAAAAGTGCGGGCCCTAAGCTACGTGCAGCATTCAATGAACCACCTGTCAAATTCAATGCAACGATAATCAAGAAAGCTAATGTAAGCCCAATAGCTAACGGAGCCATTTGAGCGTCACCGTATTTCTCACTCGTTACCATCAAAATAACAAACACGAATAAGAAGGTGATCAATGTTTCTACACCAAAGGCTTGAGCTGCACTAATATTTGGAAAATCCGTTTGACCAAAACCGTCGCTAGGTAATTTTAGCGCATGAACATAACTATATAAAATTGCTGAAGCTACAATTGAACCTAACGCTTGGGCGATGATATAAAAAATACCATCCTTCACAGCTAAGCGCTTGTTAATCATCATAGCGATAGATACGCCGGGATTGAAGTTCCCTCCAGAAATACCACCTACTGCATACGCCATGATTGTAATCGCCAATCCAAATGCTAACCCAATGGTTAATGCGCCGCCTTTAGCAATAACGACTGTACCAGTTCCAAGAAAAACAAGCATAAAGGTACCTATAAATTCTGCTAAATATTTTTTCATTTTCATTCCACATCCTTTACAAAATAGTTAAGAGTTTAGTTTATTTAACTCTCTATTTTTTGTAAAGCAATAAGTAATCCGTCTTATTTTCTTCTCTTTTTCACTAAATCCCAAAATTTTTTTATAATAAAGAACGTTATTTCACTGATAGTTCTTGTACTTACATTTCATTACATAAATTGTTGAAAAGAAAAACTCCTCAAAATTCGAGGAGTTTCTAAACTATACCAATACTACTTCTACATCGATGTTACCACGAGTGGCTTTTGAGTATGGGCAGAATTCATGAGCTTCTTCTACAATTTTTTGCGCTTCTTCTTTTTCAACACCTGGCAATGAAGTTTCTAAGATCACTCCGATTTGATAACCGCCATCATCAAGCTGATATAAAGAAACTCTTGCTTTTACTTCCGCATCAGATTCAATATTATGCTCTTTTAACATATGGTGAACTGCACCATTAAAACATGAAGCGTAACCCGCTGCAAACAATTGTTCTGGGTTCGTTCCTTCTGCATGAATTGAAGGTGGTTCGATCTTCATTTTCATACTTCCGTTCGGCGCTTGTACATCACCCGTACGTCCGCCATGGTTGATCATCGCTGTTTCATACATTTTCTTCAAATTCAATCAGTCCTTTTCTACTTCTTGATTAATAGTCTACGCGTTATTCATTATCTATACAAAGATATTGCTCATTAAAGAAAATCTTTTGACGTCTTATATCGAATTTCACCCAATTTGAAGCAGATTGTGCAAACGATTACAAATTTATGTTTTTTTGCTATAATCTAGTATGAAGGGGGGATTGTCTTTGAAAAAAATTTTTGTAGCATTTTTAGTTACAGCTTTCTTGCTAGTTGGATGCGCTCGTGATTCATCGCAACAAACGAACGAATCCTCAAATAGTCATTCAATTTCTGAAAAAAGTTCAACATCGATTAGCCAAGAATCATCCAGTATTGATCAGACGTCTGAATCATCTGCATCCGAATATTCAACAAATCATTCAACAGTCTCTGAGTCTACTTCCTCAACGGCACAGCAAACAGTTGACACTGTATCCAGCAGTGAATTTGGCGGTTACGCAACCTTTTACTTCACTGGTATGAATGTTCCGGATTCCATCAATATAAATACTAATACAAATCAGGTCACTTTTAACGTAGATACGCCTAGTGAAGCAGTTTACAATTTGACAATGCAAAACAATCCTGTTAAATCGATTCGTGTTTTTTCAGCAAATAAAAATGATATCAGAACCGTTAAAGTAAGTACTACCTTGACTGTTGGGCAACAGCAGTCTGGTGCCATCAATTCAAATAATCAATCTGGAGATTTGTATCTGTTTCATAATAAACAAGGCGGGCTATCTTTAGCCACTCCGAATTATGCGGGAAATGTAACTGAAGAACAAAGAGATGTTATGATCGAGGTTTTACAATAAAATAAATAATGGAATTCATCCGGGCCCAACTTATCGGCTCGGATTTTGGCTCTATAATTTCTAGGACTGATAGAAAATCATTCTATCGGTCCTTTTTGAGC
>OBUQ01000640.1_pt1 | contig 21174 bp, 16 predicted proteins | sample 1494951 | NCBI WGS metagenome assembly OBUQ01 (sample SAMEA2579938, study PRJEB22360) | human gut metagenome | biome: human gut; feature: human-associated habitat; material: faeces | place: Denmark | collected 2008/2010
CGTCCACGCCGGCCGCCGCCATCCAGTGGGCCACCACGGGCATTCAGCGCACGGTTACGGGCACTGTCCGGACGCTGCCCGCCAAGGTTCAAAAGGCCGGTCTGGGCGCCCCTGCGGTAGTCGTGATCGGGGATGTGGTGAAGGAACGCGACAGCCTGGCCTGGTTTGAAAAACTGCCCCTGTTCGGCAAGCGCATCGTGGTGACGCGCACCCGCGCCCAGGCCGGGGAACTGAGCGTGCGCCTGCGCCGTCTGGGTGCGGAAGTGCTGGAAATGCCCACTATCCGCATGGCCCCCCCCTCCAACAAGCGGGAATTTGCGGAAGGCGTGGTGCACGCCCATACCTATGACTGGCTGGTGTTCTCCAGCCCCAACGGGGTGGAACGCTTCTTCCAGGCGTTTTTTGCCGTGTACCAGGACATCCGGAGCATCGGAGGCGCCAGGATTGCGGCCATCGGGCCCGGAACGGAGGCGAAGCTCCGGGAATACGGGCTGGCCGTGGATATCATGCCTAAAAAATTCGTGGCGGAAGGACTCGTCAAGGCCTTCAAGGACGCCCGCGAGGAAATCGGAACCATTGAGCACAGCACGTTCCTGTGGGTGCGCGGGGAGGAAGCGCGGCGCGTGATTTACGATGGCCTGACCGCCCTGGGGGCTATTGTGGACGAATGCATCGCCTACAGGACGGAAGCGGAAACGGAGGACGTGGCGGGAGCCCAGGCGGCTTTCCGGGAGCGGGGGGCGGATATCGTGACGTTCACCAGCTCCTCCACGGCGGAAAACTTTTTCAAGCTGGGGCTTCCGTGGCCGGACGGCTGCAAGGCCGCCAGCATCGGGCCCGTGACCACGGCAACCCTCAAGGAGCTGGGGCGCGCACCCTCGATTACCGCGAAAACGCACGACATCAACGGCCTGGTGGAGGCCATCGTCAAGGCCGCCGGCAAATAGGAAAAACGGTGCGCCCCGCGGGAGATGCCGGGGCGGAACGGATGGAAAAGCGTTATCCGGGGAAATGCCGTTTAAAAGCCATTGACGGCTTCCCAGCCGATGACCTTTCCATTTTCAAACAGGACATTATAGGAAACGGGCGGACGGCTGCCCAGGGGCATCGTGACGCCTATCCCGGTGCCTACCCCGGAATCCCTGCTGCGGAATCCGCCTCCGCCCAGGCCCACGGACCAGCCCGTGCCGCTCCGCGTGTAAATCCACAGTTCCGTATTCTTCCCGTTCATCCGGCCTGCCATCTTCTGTTCAGGTTCCCCCCATGCCAGCAGGACCGCCATGGGGGACATGCCCTTTTCCAGCTCTCCGCGCGCCACTTTGGCCTGCTGCTCCTTCGGAAGCTGTTCATAGGCCTGCATATTCTTCGCGATGCGGTCGGACGGCGTGGGGGAACAGGCCCCCAGCAGCGCGAGGCAGGCGGGAAGCAGGACGAAAGGAAGGCTCGTTTTCATCATCCCACAAATAGCATGGCGTAAGATGGCTGGCAAGGTGCCAGCGCGGCTTTTCCGGAAAATGGAGGCGGGAAAATCCGTTATTCTGACATAAAAGCTCGCTTTTCCCGTAAATACATAATTGGTTATTGACAAGCATGGGGGGTAGGGGAGTAGGAATTCACCTCCAAATGCAACGCGCCGCAGATGCGGGAAAGGTTGCCGCCACTGTTTACCACTTCTATTTTTCCGAGCCGCCGATATGTCCAAAACGTTAATTATAGCAGAAAAGCCGAGCGTCGCCACTGATCTGGCGAGAGTCCTCGGCAAGGAGCTTGGGAAATTCACCCGGGACAAATCCGGCGCGTTTTACCAGAATGACCGGGCCATCATCACGTCCGCCGTGGGCCACCTGCTGGAACAGAAGAAGCCCATGACGGAGGGCGGCAAGTCCCTGCCATGGAAGTTCGACTATCTGCCCGTCATCCCCAGGACGTTTGAACTGGAACCCATCAAGCAGTCGGAAGACCGCCTGAAAAAGGTTCTCCAGCTCGCCAAAAGCAAGGACGTGACGGAAATCGTCAACGCATGCGATGCCGGGCGCGAAGGGGAGCTCATTTTCCACAACCTGGTGCGTTACGGAAAATGGACCAAGCCTGCGCGCCGCCTGTGGATGCAGTCCATGACGGATGAAGCCATCCTGAATGCGTGGCACAGCATGCGGAGCGAGGCCGACATGCAGCCCCTGACGAACGCCGCCGTGTGCCGTTCCGAATCAGACTGGCTGGTGGGCCTGAACAGCACCCGCGCCCTTACCATCCTGCAATCCCGCGGAGGCTTCAACGTCACCCCCGCCGGACGCGTGCAGACCCCCACGCTGGCCATTCTGACGCAGAGGGAACTGGAAATCCAGGCGTTTGAACCGGTGCCCTATTCGGAAGTGTGGGCGGAATTCGGCGTGCAGTCCGGCTCCTACTCCGGCCGCTGGATTGACCGGGACTGGAAAAAGGACGACAACCCGCAGTCCCGCGCGGAACGCATCTGGGACCCGGAACAGGCGACCGTCATCCGCGACCGCTGCCGTGGCAAATCCGGCACGGTGACGGAGGAAAAGAAACCCGTCACAACCATCGCCCCGCTGTTGTATGACCTGACCTCCCTCCAGAGGGAAGCCGCCAACCGCTACGGCTTTTCCGCCAAGCGCACGCTGCAGCTGGCCCAGGAGTGCTATGAAAAGCACAAGGTGCTCACCTATCCCCGTACGGACTCCCGCTACCTGCCGGAGGACTATCTGGGCAAGGTCTACGGCATCGTGGGCACGGTGGCGGAGCAGGACCCGGAATTCGCCGCTTTTGCGAAGGACATCCTGGACAACAAGCGCATCAAGCCCAACCGGCGCGTGTTTGACACGAAAAAGGTAAGCGACCACTTCGCCATCATCCCGACCGGCAAGATGGAAAAGCTCACCGGAGACGCGCAGAAACTCTTTGAAATGGTCATGGCCCGCTTCCTGGCCGTCTTTTTCCCCCCCGCCGTGTTTGAGGACACGCGCAGAACCACGCTCATTGCCCACCAGGGCGGCGTGACGGACGCCTTCCTCACCACGGGCCGCGTGCTGGTGGAACCGGGCTGGCAGGCCGTCTACGGACGCAAGGCGGGCAGTTCCTCCAAGGAAGAGCTGGCGCCCGTCCATGACGGGGAACAGGCTGCCGTGCGTGAAATTGAAATCCGCAACGCCATGACCAAGCCGCCCGCACGGTATAATGAAGCCACGCTGCTGGCCGCCATGGAAGGCGCCGGAAAGCTGGTGCATGACGAAGAACTGGCCGCCGCCATGAGCGAACGCGGCCTGGGCACCCCCGCCACCCGCGCCTCCATCATTGAAGGCCTGATTTCCCAGGAATACATTGTCCGTGACGGCCGCGAGCTTCTGGCGACGCGCCGCGGGATTGAACTGATCGCCCTGCTGGAACGCATCGGGCTGAAAACGCTTACCTCCCCCAGCCTCACCGGGGAATGGGAATACAAGCTCAAGCAGATGGAGCAGGCCGCCCTGCCGAGGGACTCCTTCATGGAAGGCATCAAGACTCTGACCGGGGAAATCGTAAAGAGAGTGAAAGACTTCCGGGAAGCCCAGCAGCAGGTGGAACTGCCGGAAATGGAACTGGACTGCCCGTCCTGCCATGCCCACGGCCTGAAAAACACGCTGGACGCCGTTTCCTGCCGTTCCTGCAAGTTCAGCATCCGCAAGGTCATCTCCGGCCGCGACATGACGGATGAAGAGCTGAAAACCCTCATTGTGGACGGCAAGACGGGAATCCTCCACGGATTCACCTCCCGGTTCGGCAAACCCTTTGAAGCGGGGCTGGAGCTCAACGACAAGTTCCGCGCCACGCTCTACTTCCCGGCGCGGGAGGAGGATGAAGCCGCCGGGACGGAGGAAGCCGTGAAAGTGGCATCCGTCACCATCCCGGACATGGGGGAACACGATGTGATGGAAACGGCCAAGGCCTGGAAAGTCCCTTCCCTGGCCATTGGAAAGGAAAATGCCGCCGTCTCCGTTTCCCGGACCATCCTGGGCCGTGAAATTCCGCTGGACCAGGTGTTGAAGATTCTGGCGGAAGGAAAGTCCGACCTGATGAAGGGCTTCATCTCCCAGCGCACCAAGCGCCCGTTTGACGCTTATCTGGTCTTCAATGCGAAGACGGGCAAGATCGGCTTTGAATTCCCGCCCCGGGAAAAGAAATATCCGGCTAAAAAAGCTGCGGCCAAGTCGGAAGACAAGGAAAAAGCTCCGGCTTCCAAAACGGCCAGGACGCCCAAAACTGCCGGGAAAGGCGCGGGAAGAAGCGCTAAAACGGCAGAGGCGGCTCCTAAAAAAGGGAAGAAGCAATAACTGCGGTCCGAGGATTTTCTCCGGATGCGCGGTCAGGGAGGCATGAGGCCCCTGGTTGGCGGGAATGATGAGGGGCGGGAGACCCTCACTCCCGGGCAAGCCAAATTCAGTTTCCCCTGCTTCTTCCAATTCCCCCCCCGGTTTGTCACGGTCTCCCGCCCGGGAAAAAGGGCCTTCCGGCCCTTATCGGCCCTGCATGGCCTCCGGATGACATGTGATGAGGCCGTTTTCCCCTTTCTTGTTCCGGGTTCCCGATGCAGCGGCGGTCAATTAAAAGCTTTTATCCGGCCGGTCCTGTTGTTAGGGTTGCAGTCGCAACCCTGTGTCCCTGACGATGAAACTCCTTCTGCTTGCTGTGCTGGTATGGTGCGGCGCGGTTTGTGCGCCGGCTGATGAATATGCCTTTCCGGGCGAACGGGAATGGATATCCAAGCTCGGAGACGTGGTAAAAGGCAGTTTTCAATCCTGCACGGGTTCCAGATTGGCGCTTAAAACGGGGCGGAAACGTGTGGAAATTCCGCTGAACCGCCTGGATGAGGAAGACGCGGCGCTGGCGGCTTCCCTGACGGGGTCGGCGGCGCGCCGGGACCTGAAGCTGGCCGCGATGCTCTGGCCGTTCCTGATGAAGGAGCTGGAAAAAACAACGTGGACGCCGGTGGAAAAAGACATCACTCCCCGGTATAATGAAGCGGCCCGGAAAAACCCCGCCAGAACCTTGGCGGGAACCAGGAAGGTGGACGGGCTGGTCTGTACCACCTCCCTTTCCGCCATCAAGGGCCCTCCGTTCCGAATCCAGGAATACTGCCGCCCGCAGGCGCGCCCGGAAAGCGGGAGGGGGCAGAAAAACTTTGACATGGTTCTGGACCAGGGAAGCCTTTACGCCTATTACGATACCGGAAAAGGCCTGCTCATTCCCTCCAAGTACATGCCTGAGGAACGGACGGAAATGCGCGCTCCCGTTTCCTCCCTGCTTCCTCCGGGCGAACGACTCGCCGCAAGGGAGACAAAATCCTACAGCAATGCGGACTACTCCCTGTCCATGGAAAGCCGCCCCGTCAAGGGAGCCTATGAAACGTGCAAGCCCAATTCCCTGGGAAAAAAGAAGCTGGTGATGTACTGGAATACGGAGGGCAAAATGGTCTGCGGCATCATGAAGCTGGACTACGACAACATGCGCGTTGCCGCCCTGTTTGACGACCAGCGGAAGCTGGTGAACGCTCCGGGGCTGGGGTATGCCGTGATTCTTTCCCGCCTGGATAAAAAAGGCCGGGACTCCAGGGAGGACGGCCGTTACTGCCATGTGGCGCTGGCCGCGGACGGGCTGCCCGTGTACCACCATGAAGGCCCGGAGGACGAGGCCGCCATGAACCCGCTGCTTTACGGGAAACTCCGTGATTCCGAAAAGAAGGCGGCGCTGGCGGAGGAAAGAAAACGCGAACAGGCATTCCGTGCCAGGCAGGAAGCTCGTCAACGCCTGGTGGAATCCGCCAGAAAACGAAATGCTTGAAGACTCCCCATCCTTCTTCGCAAGGGATATCCTTTTTTCAGGAGAGCATTCAAGAATGGTCTCCTGGAAGGGTAGCAACCTTTACATGGCCTCCGAGTAGCGCAACAGGCTCTTCCTGTCTTTCAAAAGGTCCGCTACCTTCGCTCCAGTTGCCGCCAGTTTCTTTTTTATTTCGAGATTATCGGCCTTGTCCAGATAAGCCGTCAAGAACACATTGGCACGTAAAAGCAAGTTTTTGTCATTCCATAATTCGAGTGCTTTTCCGTAAAAGTCCAGAAATTGGGAAGCCGTTTTCTCATATTTTAAGAGTCCGGGAAGCGCCTTTTCCAAGATTGCGCAGGTCTGTACCCTTACTTTCCGGTCAATCTTGTTTTTTTGATAATAAGTCAGCCAGTTTTTGAAAAAAGCTCCTCTTGTATCTGCTTCATAAGTCAATTTTCCCGACATACCTGGAATATCCTTACAAGCCTGCGCCCAGAAATTGCGCATGTAAACGTCCACGGCATCCCTGCTTTCATTACTGTTTAACAGAAAGGGGTAAGTGGCATAAGCATCTGTTTTTTTCCAGTCAATGTCCAGTTGACTTTTCATGAAATGTTCCCACAGAGCTGCATTGTCGGGGAAAGCTTCCTTGAACTTTTCCAGGAGAGCGAGCTTTTCACTGTTTCCTGTTTTACGAGAGACTTTTTTAGCTAAAACCTGCCAGGCGGGATAATTGGCTGGGTTGAGTTTCAATGCTTCTTTCAAAAGGGAATCTGCCTGCTTCGGATCGGGAGATAGCAACCCTAAATGATGGCATAAGGCTGAGTCGGAGGCGTTCTGTCCCTCCTCAAAACGGGCTACCTCACGAATAATGGATGTGCAACCTTTCCAAGGGCCATTTCCTCCATCTGACCAAGTCCAGCCGTAAATATTATTGCCGATGACCCATTTGTGGGGCGCTTGCTTCCACACAAAGGCACAATGACCAGGCTGACCGATGGCGTAGCCGGGAATGCCCTTGGCTTTCAAAAACCCGACGGACCCTTTGGAGACCGCGCCGCATACTCCTCCATATTCTACATAAAGCTGAAGAGTAATCGGCTTATTGTCGTAAAATGCTCCCCCTGCATGTACACTAATACCTTTTTTATTAGTCTTACGATAAGGAATGAACGAGCATGCCACTCCTCCTGCATTATTCGCCTTGAATCTTTTTTTCTGAGATACGTATTCTTGTGCCCACGTCAGTTCTTCGAGACTTTCCCTTCCTTGAAAAAGGATTTGGAATTCCCAAGGTTCCAGCGTGTCGAACTGAGAAAAGAGTTTTTTCTCCTCGAATGATTTTTTGTAAAAATCATACCGCGCAAGACAAGCCTCTGGTTCCCGGGATGTGGAAACAAGAGCGGCTCCTAGTGCCATATTAAGATACATTCCGGAAAGCTGCCCATTTTCCTTGTCCCAGATGTTATGCAATACAGCCAATATATCTCGTCCAGAAGCCTTTGCAAAAACGAATTTTTCAAATATTTCCGGATGTTCCATTAACCAGGAGCAAAATTTCTGATCCTTTAGTTCATGCAGACTGGCATTTTTTTCTTTACCGATAGAAGCAAAAAAGTGGGCCATGTAACAGGATTGTGCCAGTTTTTTGTCTGCCAGCAACTTTTCTATGTCACCCTCATTGAGACTTCCCAATTTTTTCTGAACATACTGGAGGGAAAGACCAGCGATGTTACGCACATCGCCGGTTCTCAACTGCCATTCTAACCGTTGTTGTTCCAAGTCTCCAGCATGCAAATACAGAGATGATAGACAGAATAAGGATGGGAAAAATAATAAGTTCCGAATCATAGGCTTATATATTTTTTTGAAAATTTTATATGAAGAAACATGGATTTAATATGTATTTGTGAAATATTAGATGGAATGAAAAAGACACTGCATGACCGCAGTGTCTTTGATTCATTAAAGAAATATTTTTGATATAGTTTTGACATTATTACTTGTCATTATTTTTTTGATTCACTTCTTGGTTCATGCTTATTTTTAAGTTCTTTTATTTTTTTTCTGGTTTCCTTATCGCTTGATTTACTTAATTTTCCGTAGACGTCGGTCATATCAAAATATACTATTTCCATCTTACCCTCTTCATTTTTCAATGAAAAGATTAAAATAAAATGGCTATCCTCATCCATAGTGAACATTCTGCCTAAAACCTCATACCCTTCGTGATGTTTTCTAATGTATTCCTCCAACTGATACTCTAACTGGCTATACTTTTTAATATCTTTCAAATCTAGGATAATAGGTTTATCCCAATTTCCGAGTTGGGAATTATCAATCGGAATAACTTCACTGGGTGAATCTTCAGCCCCAAATGACTGAGAAATTAAAGGAGTGAAGCTACATCCTATGGCTAAAACAGCAATTCTAGATAATGTTTTCATTGTTATTCTCTATATTAATTATTTGTTATTTAATTATTTGGTTTTGCGCATCCTTTGGATTTACACTGACTTGCTAACGTTTCCGTAGCATATTTTATTGCCATCGCATTTAACTGTGCTTTTGCAGCATTAAGTGATGGTCCTGGTAAAACCATTTTGTCTTTTTGATAGACATCAGGTATTGGAAAAATTTCTCCTTTATGACGATATTGGATGTTAACAAACACAACAACGTCATAAGTTTTTCCTGAATTCTTATCATATTTGGATTTATCATTAAGAATATCAAAATGACATTTTGCTTCTTTTGCCCAAGAGTACCCGTGTATGGCAGGAAGGCCTACCAAGAGACAACATAATAAAAATGGTAATTTTTTCATATTTACGATTTACCTTACAAAGTTATCCTAATTTTTTGTTAATATGTCAACAAATTTATTTGAATATTTATTTATAATTGTCAATAAGTTTTTTATAAATATATCTAACAAAATAATTCTGGATTATTCTTCCAGAAGATAATCCGGGTGAATGGAGTAGTGCCCGGGGGCGTCCAGCGTGTCAATAAGGGCCATGTCTTCTCCGTCCAGGGAGAAGCCGAAAATGTCCAGGTTGGCTTTGATTCTGTCCACATGCACGGATTTGGGGAGGGGCACGATGCCGCGCTGGAGTTCCCAGCGGAGGCATATCTGGGCTACGGATTTTTTATGCTTGTCCGCGATGCGGCGCAGGACGGGTTCCTCCAGTACGCTTCCGCGGGCCAGGGGGCCCCATGATTCCACCAGAATGCCGTGTTCCCGGCAGAAGGCGACCGCTTCCGTCTGGTGGTACCTGGGATTGATTTCCAGCTGGTTCACCATGGGGATGGTATCGGCTTGTTCCATCAGGGCTTCCAAATGGCGGGGAAGGAAGTTGCTGACGCCGATGGCCCTTGCCTGGCCCTCCTTGTAAAGGCGCTCCATGGCTTTCCAGGTTTCCCTGTTCAGCTCTCTGTAGTCCTTCTCATATCCGGCGGGGATGGGCCAGTGGATCAGGTACAGGTCCAGATAATCCGTTCCGAGGCGGTTCAGGGAGGCGTCAAAAGCGCTCAGGGTGCTTTCATAACCCTGGTCCGTGTTCCAGACTTTGCTGGTGATGAAGATTTCCTCCCGCGGAATGGAGCTTTCCCTGACGGCGCGCCCCACCGTTTTTTCATTGCCGTATACGCTGGCGGTGTCAATGAGGCGGTAGCCTGCTTCCAGCGCGTCAAGAATGCTCCGGGTTCCCGACGTGTCGTCCGGGGCCAGGTAGGTTCCGTAACCGATGCCGGGAATGGGGAGGCCGTTGCTCAGCCGCTGCGTATCTCCGGGGGAAGTGATGATTTTCATACTCTTCATGAAGCACCCTCCGCCGGAAACGGTAAAGAGAACGCCTTGTCATGAGTGCGGCATGCGCGGCAGAAAGGGGGAGGGATTATTTCCCGGCCTGGAGGCAGCGGTAGTAATAGTCCACGCGGGAGATGAACCAGCTCCATTTATAGCCGGGGCGGCCGTTGGTCATCAGCGGGGCGGGGCAGTTCTTGCCGGACCAGTAGTTGTGGGGCACCACGTTGCGCAGGGGGACGTTGTAGCGCATCATCAGCAGGGCCGCCAGCTTGGCTGTCTTGTTGTAGATGACGACGGGGTTGTGCGTGGTGCATTCGCACATTTCAATGGCTACGGAGTATTGGTCGCCCGGGCCGGAGTGGTCCGCGTGGTGGCCCGTTTCCGTCGTGGGAATATGCTGGTACGCGCCGAACTGGTCCACCGTGAAGTGCCAGTTCAGGCTGCGGGATTTGCCGCTGTTCAGGTAGCGGGAATGGGCGTTGGCGTCTCCCTTGGGGTTGGCGGTGCTGTGGATGGTGATGAAGCGGGGGCGCATGGAGGCCGCATGCCTGCGGGCATACGTGCTTTTGGGCATGTAGGAGACGCGGATGCCCACCTCACGGCCCATCTGGTTGGACGTGCGGGGGACTACCGGGGCTTTTTGAATTTTGAAGGAGACGGCCGGCGGTCTCATTTTATCGTTCTGCGAGCAGCTGCAGAACGCCAGGGCGGCGAATACGGCAAGAAAGCCCGTCCAGACAGATCTATATTCCATGTGTTTGTTCTAGAAACAGCCCGGAAGGATTGCAAGCAGAATTTGGAATTAGTTCAAGTGAACTAATCAAGCCGTGTCATGGAGCTGCGGGTGCGCCTGGAGAGGAAGGCGCCAGACGGGCCGCGCCTTCGGGGGGAAGGGCGGCCCGTCTGGAAAGGATGCGGCGCCGGAAAAGCCCGGCCAAGCCGCGTTATTTGAGGATTTGAGTGAGGACGTATTGCAGGATGCCGCCCGCCAGGTAGTATTCCTTTTCAATGGGCGTATCAATGCGGACGATGACGGGCACGTCAAACGCCTCCGCGTCTGCGGGCTGCACGCGCAGCGTGACCTGCTGGCGCGGGGCGATGCCGTTGGGCAGCCCCAGGATGGAGAAGGTGGCGTCCTTCAACGGGGCGATGCGGTCGTAGTCCGCCTTGTCGGCGAAGTTGAGGGGCAGCACGCCCATGCCGATGAGGTTGGAACGGTGGATGCGTTCAAAGCTCTTGGTGATGACGGCCTTGACGCCCAGCAGGTTCGTGCCCTTGGCCGCCCAGTCGCGGGAGGAGCCCATGCCGTAGTCTTCTCCGCCGATGACGATGAGCGGAACACCGTCCTGCGCGTAGGCCATGGCTGCATCATAGATGAAGGCGGGGGTTCCGGCGGCAGGGGTTATTTTCTTGTCCGGGGCGGGAATGGAGCGGTTGCCGAAGTACAGCGTATAGCCGCCTTCCGTGCCGTCCACCATCAGGTTTTTGATGCGGACGTTGGCGAAGGTGCCGCGGGTCATCACGCGGTCGTTGCCGCGGCGGGAGCCGAAGGAGTTGAAGTCTTTTCTGTCCACCCCCATGCCTTGCAGGTACAGCCCGGCGGGGCCCGTTTCCCGGATGGCTCCGGCGGGGGAGATATGGTCCGTAGTCACGGAGTCGCCAAAGATGCCCAGGGGGCGGGCGTCCCGGATGTCCGCCAGCGTGCGGGGCTGGCCGTTGAAGCCGCAGAAGAAGGGCGGGTCCTGGATGTAGGTGGAGTTTTCATTCCACTGGAAGACGGAGCCCTCCGGCGCATACACGGCGGCCCAGCGAGGATTTTTGTCCGGCGTGATGGTGTATAGTTCCCGGTACGCTTCCGGATTGCGGGATTTGGCGACGGCTTCCGCGATTTCCCCGGAGCTGGGCCAGAGGTCTTTCAGGAAGACGGGCTTCCCGCTGCGGTCCGTGCCCAGCGGTTCCGTCTGGAAGTCGATGTCCACGCGTCCGGCCAGTGCGAAGGCGACGACCAGCGGAGGGGACATCAGGAAGTTGGTTTTGATGGAAGGATGGATGCGCGCTTCAAAGTTGCGGTTGCCGGAGAGGACGGAGGCGGCCACGATGTCATTGTTCCTGACCGCCTGTTCCAGTTCCGGATTCAGCGGTCCGGAGTTGCCGATGCAGGTGGTGCAGCCGTAGCCGACGGTTTCAAAGCCCAGGGCGTCCAGGGATTCCTGGAGCTGGTTGGCCGCAAAGTAGTCTGAAGCGATGCGGGAGCCCGGCGCAATGGACGTTTTTACGTGCGGCGGCACTTGCAGGCCCAGCGCGACCGCTTTTTTGGCGAGCAGCCCGGCGGCGAGCATCAGGCTCGGATTGGAGGTGTTGGTGCAGGAGGTGATGGCGGCGATGAGGATGCTGCCGTCTTTCAATTCCGCCTCCTGGCTGAAGCCTTCCACCGGAACGGGAACGCCAGCCGGAGAGTGCATGGTGACCTTGACCGCCGGGGATTCCTTTTTGCCGTAACCGCCTTCCGCCGCGGGCATGCCGGCGAGCTTGCGGAAGCTGTCCTTGATGGAGGCTAGGCGGATGTGGTCCTGCGGGCGCCTGGGTCCGGAAACGGCGGGTTCCACGGTGGACAGGTCCAGTTCCAGCTGAACCGTGTAGTCCAGTTCTCCATTGCGGGGCATTCCCCACAGGTCCTGGGCCTTGAAGTAGTTTTCGTACGTGGCGATGGCTTCCTCGCTCCTGCCTGTCTGGCGCAGGTAGTCGGAGCAGCGTTCGTCCATGGGGAAGAAGCCCATGGTGGCGCCGTATTCCGGGGCCATGTTCGCTACGGTGGCGCGGTCCGCCAGCGGGAGGTCCGCCGCTCCTTCCCCGAAGAATTCCACAAATTTGCCTACCACGCCGTGGCTGCGCAGCATCTGGGTGACATGGAGCGCCAGGTCCGTGGCGGTCACTCCTTCACGGAGTTTCCCCGTCATGTGGACGCCCACTACTTCCGGCACCAGGAAGGTGACCGGCTGGCCGAGCATGCCGGCTTCCGCCTCAATGCCGCCCACGCCCCAGCCCACGACGCCGATGCCGTTGATCATCGTGGTGTGGGAATCCGTCCCTACCAGGGTATCCGGGAAATAAACGCCGTCCTTTTCCATGACGCCCTGCGCCAGGTATTCCAGATTCACCTGGTGGACAATGCCCACGGAAGGGGGCACTACGGAAAAGGTCTGGAAAGCCTGCTGGCCCCATTTGAGGAATTCGTAGCGTTCCGCATTGCGCTGGAACTCGATGTCCAGGTTCTTTTCCAGGGCGTCCGTGCGGCCTGCCCAGTCCACCTGGACGGAGTGGTCCACCACCAGGTCCACGGGAACCAGCGGTTCAATGACGGAAGCGTCTTTTCCCAGTCCGGCCACGGCGGAGCGCATGGCGGCCAGGTCCACCAGCAGCGGAACGCCCGTCAGGTCCTGGAGGACGATGCGGGCCACCGTAAACGGGATTTCATAGGAACCGGGATTTTTGGCGTTCCAGGAGGCTAGGTTGTCCACATCCTTTTCCGTTACCTTCAGGCCGTCGCAATTGCGGAGCAAGGATTCCAGAACGATCCGGATGGAAACGGGAAGACGGTTCAGGCGGGGATAGCCGTTTTCCGACAGGGCTGGCAGTGAATAAAACTGTCCCGGGGTTCCGGTTCCCGTGGTGAACGTGCTCTTGGCAATCTTGGTCATGATGCGGAATAGAGGGTTAACTGTAAACAGGCGGCTGCCCTCCTGGCAGTCGCGGGTACTATACAGGCCAAATATGATAAGGCAAGGACTCTGTGTGACGGGGGGAGGATTTTTCCTCCTCTCCCGCAAGCGTGGAAATTCCTTTCTGCACGCGGGCTGCCGGTTTTTTTCCGGCGTTTTTGCCTGTAAGACGCGCAGGAACTGACAACAGAACCAGGAAAAACTTGTAGAAGCACGGCATTTTGTTTAGATGGCAAGGATTTGCGTCTGGCATCCTGCTGTGCGCACCCCAATAAAAATCAAACTGGATTAAAGAATATGTCTGAGTTAGAAAGACCAAACAATACGCTTGCCATTTGTGCCCTCGTCTTTGCCGTTTTATGCAGCCTCGTAGGCCTCATTCTGGGCATCATAGGCCTCAACAAATATCCCGACAAGAGCAACGGCAAGACGATGAGCCTTATTGCCGTGATTCTCAGCATCGTCCTGATGCTGGTCGGCGGCTGGACTGCCTGGCGCAACTGATAAAAGGCTTCACCAGGCTCGTGAATCCAAGGCTTGCGGAGAACCGAAGATCCGCAGGCCTTTTTCATGGAATGAAACTGTTTTTCCTGTATCTGGCGCTGCTGGCTGCGGCATGCGCGGTGCTCCTGCTGGTGGATGACCCTTCCCGGTCCGGCTGGCTGCCGGAGTGCCTTTTCTATAAAACCACGGGTTATCTTTGCTACGGCTGCGGTTCCACCAGGGCCCTGCATGCCCTGCTTCATGGCCATTGGCTTGATTCCCTGCGGTACAACGTGCTGCTGGTTCCCACGCTCATCTGGCTGGGAACGCTGTTTTTCATCAGGGACAAGACCGTATTCCTGAGGGTGCTGACCGTCGGCGTGGCCGTACTTGCCCTGTTTACCGTGGCGCGCAATATTCCGCTGTCGTGACGACCGCTTTTTTCCGGTTTCCGCCTTTTGCGTGCATGCCGGAATTTTGATAGAGTGCGTCATGAAACATTGAAAATAAGTTCGCGGCATTGTCCAACCCTCTGAAAGGGTTAAAGATGATGAACGCGAAAAAAACCTTATCAATTATTGCAGGAGCGGCAGCGGGAGCGCTGGCGCTGGCAGCCTGTTCAGGGCCGCAGGAAGAGAATTTGCGCATGGTGCCCCTGACCGTGCCTACGACCATGCCCATGACTTCTTACGGGCCGAATACGAGAGTGGTGGTGGCCGGGGTGGATTATACGGAGGTGCATGACGAGTGGATGAACCAGGACATTATGAAAAAAGCCACTCCCGGCAATACGCGGGTGGTGATCAGCCGCGGAAGCCAGAGGGGCCAGCTGATGGTGGGGGATGAAGTAGCCATGGATTTTCCCGTCTGTCTGGGGACCGCTTCCCACCGCACGCCCGTGGGCCATTTCCGCATTACGGAAAAGGCGGTGCACCACGTCTCCAACTTATATGATGCCTCCATGCCCTATTTCATGCGGCTGACGGACAGCGGCATCGGCATGCACGTGGGACCCGTTTTCCAGACGCCCCAGTCACATGGATGCATCCGCATGACCCGCTCCTCCTGTGTGCCGCTTTTCAAGACCGTTAAAGTAGGTACTCCCGTCACGATCGTGCAGTGACGCGGAGGAGAAGGCGGATACCGTTGGCGGAGAAGAGCTCCTTGCCCCCCTCCTGTGGCAGGTGAGGGGAATCCGGCGCTGGGAGAAAATGGTTTTTATTTTTATGATATGTTCATGGTCAAAGAATCGGGACGATTTCAATAGATGGATGAAAGCGTTGAAAATAAAAAACTCATTTTTTTAACACAAAACGCGCCTGGCCGTCGCTATTTCAATGAACGGCATGAAGATAAACGGCATTTGCTGCAAGTCGTATTGCCCCAACAACCCAAATCCTCCATGGCTTGCTGCCGATTGCCCACTCTCCATTCATCGGCAGCGGCATGGATGGAGGGCGTTTTTTTCAAACGCAGGCGTACCGGAATTGATTGACTGCCTGCGGCCCGGAAGGAGCCCTCATGAATCTTCTTCCGGAGTACTACTTTATCCCTTTCCGGAATCTCTTATGCATGGGACGCCGCATTCAGCATCTTTGTTTCCTGTCACCCGTCTTACGGCATAAGTGCGCATGGAATCTTGCATGGAGCCGAGAGCCGGTTCTTTATCCGGCCACACTTCGTCCTCCTGATTTTTAACTGATTGATGGATAGGTGAGGTTCACCTTCCGTTTTTTCCGTGAGCTACTTTTCCGCGGATTTTCTGTCCGCTGCCTCCCGGCGAAGCTGGGGCAGGTATTTTCCATACCCCTGCGCTTCCATATCCTGTTCAGGAATGAATTTCAGAGAAGCGCTGTTGATGCAGTAGCGCAGGCCGCCGCGGTCCTTCGGGCCGTCCGTGAAGACGTGCCCCAGATGGGCGTCCCCCGTTTTGCTGCGGACTTCCGTACGGCGCATGCCGTGGGAAAGATCCTGTTTTTCCTGAATCAGTTCTTCCTTGATGGGCCGGGAGAAGCTGGGCCAGCCGCAGCCGGAATCAAACTTGTCCGTGGAAAGAAACAGGGGTTCCCCCGTCGTAACGTCCACATAAATGCCGGGCTTGTCGTTATTGAAATATTCGTTGCGGAAGGGAGGTTCCGTCGCATTGTTCCGCGTAACTGCAAATTGCTCGGGCGTCAGGCTGCGGCGCAGCTCGTCATCCGGTTTTTTCCGGTAGACGGGTGCGGCTTCCCTGGCCTGGGCCGCCTCCTGGAACTTGCCGGGCGGAATATGGCAGTAGCCGCCGGGGTTGTTGTCCAGATAGCGCTGGTGGTATTTTTCCGCCCGTGAAAATTGACGCAGGGGTTGAACTTCAATCGCCACGGGCTGCTTGAAGTGCTGCTGGAGCCGTTTCAGGGAGGCTTCTATAATCGGCTTGTCCTTCTCATCCGTATAATAAATGCCCGTGCGGTATTGAACTCCCCTGTCGTTTCCCTGCTTGTTGACGGAAACGGGATCAATGATGGAATAGTATTGTTCCAGCAGGAACGGGAGGCTGAGTTCTTCCGGATCAAATACCACTTTTACCGTTTCCGCGTGGCCCGTGCGTCCGCTGCAGACTTCCTCATACGTGGGGGTGGCAGTGGAACCGTTGGCATACCCCACTTCCGTTTCCTTGACTCCGTGAATCAGGGAGAAGTACTTTTCCACTCCCCAGAAACAGCCTCCTGCCAGATAAATCGTTTTTAAATCCTTGTTGTCCATATGATGTCTGTTTTTGTTGCCTGCCTGTCCGTTTTCTCCGCAGGAGAACAGGGAAAGCATGGCTACTGCGGCCAGAATGGCGCATGCCAGACCGGCCAGGGTCCATGGTCCGTGGTAAATACGTTTCATAAACGCTGTATGGGGTCGTCTTCCGGTGCGGGTACAGTTGCTCCCTTGGCTGAAGAACCTGCCGTTCCACAGCTTTTCCGGGAAGATGAAGGATTAGACAACGCCGAGCCTGTTCCGTTCGATGCCTGTGTCAACGTCCCCCCGATTCCTCCGGCTCTTCCGGTTGCATCATGTTTTTCAGCCACTGGTAAACCGCCCGGTCGGCAGCGTCCGGTTTTCTGCTCGTCTGCATGCTGAACCCGTACCTGGTGTGGAAATTGAAAACCGCCAGGGAAGGGCTCAGGCCGATGGAGAGCCCGTCCATCCGTATTTCCACTTCCTGCGGGGCATGGGTGGTGAAGTCAAGGCGCCCGGCATTGCTGACGGACCCCGCATAATGTTCCAGGAAGGGCTGGATGCCGGCCAGGAAGGAGGAGTCCAGGGCCATGGGATGATTTTCCGGGGAAGAAGCTTTCCTGATAAGAATTGCGGGAGGCGCTGTGGCGGAATGAGCGGCTCTCAGCGTATTCAGCGGAACGTTCCACAAAAAGGAGAACAGTCCCGTGCCCAGGAGAAAGAGGGGAACGGCCAGGACGGCAATCCATTTGCCCGGCTTGCTTCCTGATTGATGACGGGACCGTCTTCCGTTCATGAAGGATAACATGGCATAATGTTCCGTGGGGGTCCATGAAAGAATTGGACCGTGGAGCAGAGGAAAAATCCCGTCCTTACATCAGGGGATTTTGCGCCATCACAGGGATAACATGAAAAACGCACGCTGGAAATCATGTATAGTATCATCAGGGCCCAGTACCATTTATGAAAAGAGAGCTGATTTTATCTCCGTTTTTTTTATTTTTCATTTTTTTAATGTTTGCCGCGAATTTGTCCCTTGCGGAAAAATATCCTTCACTGGACGTTCCGGAGGACATCCCGCTTCAAGTAAGGGAGGCTTCTTCCCCTCAGTCCCCCTACTCAGGAGGCCATTCCGTAAAGCAGGCTGTGGACGGTTCTCTGGAATCCGCCAACTGGCATGTTCCCGGAGCGCGGCATGTGGAGGGGGAATTTGTATTTGAAGTGCCGGACACCATTCATTACATCACCTTTTCCGGAGCCAATTTCAATGAAGTTTCCGTGTCCGCCATGTCCGGCTCGTCGTGGAAGAACCTTGGAAAGTTTGATATAGGCGGCTCCAAGATGATCAGGTTTAAAAATCCTCTTCAGAAAGTTCAAAAAATCAAGGTGGAGGTTGATTACCCTGAAGGAGCTTCCCCGGCGTTTACCGTACGGGAGATCAGTTTTTACAAAAAGACGGAATCCACGCTCAACCGGCAATTGCTGAAAGTGTTCAGAGACACGAGCTGTTCCTCCATCAATCCCAGGTGCACCCTGGCAGACCTCAAGGCGCTGCCGGAGTTTTTGCAGCTCATTGCGCGGAAAGTGAAATCCGGCGCCTATGAAGACAAGGAATTCCGCATTGCGTCCTACAAGGCTTACAGCCATCCGGAGTTTGCCGCCAAGGTGAGAAATATCAACGCCCTGAACAAATTTGACAATCCCACCGGAATTGCTGCGGAGAAAGGAGATGAAATCCTTGTATTCGTGGGTCCCACTCATGGAGAGGATATTGGGCTGGCTTCCGTTTCCCCGGCGGGAATCGAATCTTCCACCTATCCCCTGAATGAAGGAGTAAACAAAATCAAAATCAACCGTTCGGGATTGCTTTATGTGATGTACCACACCGATATCAGCACGCCCAAGAAGCCTGTGAAGGTGCACATCCCCGTGGGCAGCGGGACGGTGAACGGATATTTTGACGTGACGAGGCACACGGACAAGGACTGGAAGCGGATGATCGGCAAGGCCCCCCACAGCATGTTCGACATCGTGGGGCGGTATTCCATGATGATCCTTCACACGGAATATCTGAAGGCTTACAGCCCGGATTCCATCACGAAATCCGTCAGGGTGTGGGATGAGAGCGTCAGGGCCATGTGGAAAATCATGGGCTTTGACAAATATCCCCAGCCGCATAACAACCGGCAGCTTGGAGTTTCCGTAGAAGGCGGAGCCCATATGTTCGCCACCTGGTATTACTGCGGCTACAGCGTCGGGGATCAGGGAAATACGCTGAAAAATGAAGTGCTCGCCCCCGGCGTTCTTCAGGGGAACCGCCTCTGGGGATTCGGGCATGAAGTCGGCCACTGCTACCAGCATCCGTTCAACTGGCGCAGCATGTCTGAAAGCTCCAATAACTTCTTCGCCCAGTTGATCCTGGACCAGGTGACCAACCCCATTAACGGCAATGAACTGGCCTCCGACATGGAAAACCCGTGCAAGTACCTGCTGTCAGAGGCGGTAAAGGGGCTGCCGTTCCATGATCTGAACGGCTGGGCCAAGTGGGGTTTTGCCCAATATTCCTTCTACCTGTATTTCCATAAGCTGGGCATCAACCCGGAATTTTACCCTGCGCTGTTTGAATCATTGCGCCGCAAGCCGCTTTCCAGGCAGGCGTATGAGGTTTCCGAGGCCCATCTGGCCCTGTATGAACGCATCTGCAATGTCAGCAGGACGGACTTTACTGATGACTTTGAAATTTTCAATTGGTTCGTTCCGATTGACCACAAAGGGAACCAGTATGGGGAATACAGCTTCAAGATGACGGAGGAAATGGCCCGCGCCTCCAAGGCCCGGATCGCCGCCAGGCGGTATCCCAAGCCGAAATTCCGCATCGCCTTCCTGCACCAGCATGGGAAAACGGTCGATTTGTGGGGACAGAACCTGCATGGTTCCCAGCTCAACGGGTATTGGACCAAATACAAGCAGAACGCGAAGCTCAGCCCGTCCGTGAGCGCCTCCAAAAAGGACAGCATGATTATTGTGCGGAATGGGGAAAATGCGGCCGCTTTCTGCGTAGTAACCAACGGAAAGGTGGTGGGTTATTATGACCGCCAGAAGTTTGACGTTTCCGGCGTGGAATGGAATGATACCTCCAAGGTGTACGCCATTCCGATTCAGACTGCGGAACCCTATAAGCTGATTTATTCCGCCACGCGCTCCTGACTTGGTTCCGGAGATTAGCGAAAGCCCCTTCCGGAAAATCTTTTCCGGAAGGGGCCGGGCGTTGGGGCGTCCTGTTATTCGGGCGCCTTGAAGTTGTACACGGGCCTGATGCGTTCCACGATTTCCGCCGTTTCATGGATGTTGCCCAGCACGCTTTCTCCATCCTTGTAGGCCATCGGCGCTTCATCCAGCGTAGCGCGGGAGACGCAGGTGGAGAAAATGCCCTGCATGGAAGCCTCGAATTCCTCCAGGGAAAGGTTGGCTTTTGCCTTTTTGCGGGACATGCTGCGGCCTGCGCCGTGCGGGGAGGAGGAATTGAATTCCTCATTACCCCTGCCGGTGCAGATGACGGAGCCGTCCCGCATGTTCAGGGGAACGATGAGCTTTTCTCCAAGTCCGGCCCGGACGGCCCCCTTGCGGATGACGTTGTCTTCCGCAATGTAGTTGTGCACGGTGTCGAAGATTTCCAGGTCCGCGGCATCGTCCAGCAGCTCATGCAGCATCACGCGGCGGTTCAGGGCGGCGAAGCGCTGGGCCACCTTCATGTCCCGCATGTAGTTCAGCGTATCTTCTCCCTGCAGGTAGCAGAGGCCTTTCTTGCGTTCCTTGAGATAGGCGTCCGGGCAAGTGGCCACGGCAATCTTCTGGTAGCGCTCCGCAATCTTCAGGCCGAAGTTGCGGGAACCGGAGTGGATGCACAGAAAGGCGTCTTCCGTTCCCTGCGCTATTTCAATGAAGTGGTTGCCGCCGCCCAGGGACCCCACGGAACGGCGGTGCCTGTCCTTGTCCGTCCTCAGCACGTCCATGCAGATGCGGGAGATTTCTTCATCCAGCTCCGGATCGTCCAGCAGGGCCTGGTGGACGGAAGAGCGGGCGTGCATGCCGGACGGGATGCGTTCGCGCAGACGTGCGTCAAACCGGGAGAAATCCGGCAGACCGGCCATCCTGGCCGTAAGCACCCCGCAGCCGATGTCCACGCCGATCAGGTTGGGAATCACCTTGTCCGTTTTCAGTTCAGCGGTGAAGCCGATGACGCAGCCGGCTCCGGCATGCACGTCCGGCATGATGCGCACCCGGCTTCCTTCAAAGGCGGGGTGGTTGCAGACGTCCCTGATCTGGGTGCGGGCCAGGTCTTCCAGTTCATCCGTGAACACGCGGGCTTCCGTGTATTTTCCGTCGATGGTGATCATGGTTTTATTTTCTTTTGGTTGAAGGGCGGGGGCCGCGGAAAGCGGCGCTGCGCCCTGTGACTCCGTTACCATAGCGCATTTACTGACTCTTGCATTATGCAAGTATTCATATAATATGACTTTAAAGTTATGTTTGAGCACCTTTTCGCAGAACGGGGGCTGTCCCTGGACCGCCTGAAAACCCTGATAGAAGTGGCCAAGGCGGGGAGCATTGCCGCCGCCGCGCGCGGGGACAGCGCAC
>OBUQ01000644.1_pt1 | contig 20896 bp, 19 predicted proteins | sample 1494951 | NCBI WGS metagenome assembly OBUQ01 (sample SAMEA2579938, study PRJEB22360) | human gut metagenome | biome: human gut; feature: human-associated habitat; material: faeces | place: Denmark | collected 2008/2010
CACGCAGGGCCGCTACCTGGCTCCGGTGCAGGCCCCGCCCGGCACGCGCATCCGCTTCCGCCTGTTCCAGGGGAAGCGCGGTCTGACGGCCCCGGAAACCTTCATCATGCCCGGAGCTCCTCCCGCCCAGCCCGTTCCTTCCACGCTGATTCCCTGCACCCAGAACAGGGACTTCATGATTTACGACTGGGCGGCCCGGCACGAAGCCGCTTGCCGCGCGGTGAGAAAAACGCATCCGGACCTCCTCTTCATCGGAGACTCCATCACGCATTTCTGGGGAGGGCCTCCCGTGGACGAACCGCACCGGGACATCCTCCAGAAATCTCCGGAAACCTGGAGCCTGTGTACGGAGGGAATGAGGGCGGTCAATCTGGGCTTCGGCTATGACCGGGTGGAAAACGCCCTGTGGCGGCTCCGCCACGGCGAACTGGACGGAGCGGCGGACGATGCCGTTTGCGTGGTGCTCCTCGGCACGAACAACCTCGCGGAAAACACGGACGGGGAAATACTCCAGGGCATCCGCGCCGTCTGCGGGGAAATTACCGGAAGGCTGAAAAAGGCCGTCATCATCCTCCAGGGCTTCTACCCGCGCAACAGCGCCCGTAAAGATACCGCGGAACGCATTGCCGCCATCAATCTTCTCCTGAACCGTCTGGCCGCAGAACAGGGCTTCCTGTACACGGAACCGGGCCGCGTCATGGCGAACGCCGCAGGACACGTTCCGGAAAAACTCTCCAGCGACGGGCTGCATCCCTCCGCGGCCGGCTATGAGCGCATCGCCGCCGTGCTGGCCCCCGTCATCAGGCAGGCGGCGGAACGGAAAAAATGACGCCGCCAAGAAACCGGACCCGCTTTCCGGTGTTTTTATTCATGGAAACCTCAGCAGAAACACCACAATGAACGAACAGGACGATACAAAACTCTGGCAGATTCTGGGCCATGCCTCCCAGCCTGCGCCGGGGGATGATTTTGCCCGCAGGGTCATGATGCGTATTGCCGGGGAAGAACACGCCACCGCCGTTCCGGTGGAATCCATCCACCACTTCAAGCGGAACTCCTTCCGCATCTGGGGCGCCGCGGCGGCGGCCCTGGTGGCTGCCGTCATCGGCATTGCAGCCCTGATGGAACCCTCTGCTCCGCAAACGCCCCCCCTCTCCATCGCCACCCTGAACATTGACGATGTGCTGGTGGAAGAAGCCGGTCTGGCTCTGGGCCAGGAAAACCTGGTGGACGCTCTCTGCGTGCTGTCCTCCACGGAAACGGGCGTCATCTCCTCGGACAACATCCAGGACCTCCTTCTGTAACTCCGGAAACGGAAGCATTCTTCGTTCCCGGCCCAGGGAGAGGAAACTCTTCGCCGGGCAAACCGGATTTCTTTCCTCCCCGTCCCGAATCCGCCTTCCTGAAAACCGGTTTTCTCCGCAAACGGGAACACCGGACACCGGAACCGTAGGAACGCCGCGCTGCCCCGGCCCCCACTGTTATAAAGCCTTTTCTCTTCCGGCCATGGCTGTGCCTCCCCCCCCCATCTTGCCAGTCTCCATCCGGAACGGAAGGCAGAGTTTCCAAACCCCGGAACTGGCGAAGAAAACGGCCATCCGGAATAGGGGATTTATCCGGCAGGAAGGGCGCAGCTATCAGGCCCGGTAGCTGCTGCACCAATTAACCTATTTGCGAAGAAATACATCCAACTGCAACAACTGTATTAGCTGGTAATGAATGGCATACGCCAATTTTTCATATGAGACGGCCAAAGATTTTTCCCTTTCTTTCGGGCGTTCTGGCCGGATGATACGGCAGATATCCAAAGACGGCCGATTCTTCCAGGAATCGACTCTTATCCCGCATGAGGATTGTTGTTGCCTTCCCTGGAATTTGCCATGTTCATCGTAGAACTAAACGTTTAGTTCGGAAACAAGAAACGATCAGGAAAATGAATAACTATATTCCTCTAAACAAGGCAGTCGGCCCGAAGGTCATCTGCGACGGGTACCAGGCTCTCATCCCTCAGAAGCTCGGAGTCGATGCGATAACGTTCAACTTTGACGGGTCGGCGTGCGAGCACGCCACTTGTCCCGGTGCTCCGGAAATGTTCATCAAGGTCGAAGAAGACGGCCTGTATTATTTCGGCGTAGAGGCCGACGATACGGGCAGCCTTACGATTGCCGGTGAGCAAGCTATAAAAAAGGATGGGACGCAGCCCAACGGCAAGCTGAATATTGAAACCGATTCCAGGTTTCTGAAAGCTGGTTATTACAAGGTGGCCCTGTCTTACGAGAATAATGCCTACGATCCCGTCAGCAACAATGCAGCCGCATTCAATGTGACGATGGACAAGGAACCCATTCAGGCAGGGAAGTATGAAGGCAACTCGACGATGAGGCGGGAATTCTCACCTTCTCCCAAAATCAAGCTGTGGACGATTGAAAAGGAATCCAACATTACCTGTGAACCGTCCAAGAAAGTGGAGCTGGAATTTGAAAGTCCGGAACCCGTCTATTTGGAAGGGCATGCTGACTGCAATGTAAAGGGCATGAGACCTAAGATTTGCGTGACGGTTTGCAAAGATGAAGCGGAAAACGTATGGAAGTGCCGTGTTGTTTCCGTTTCTGCCGGAGCCGAACTAAAGGTGTATCAGGGAAGCTACATTGACCCCTATTTTAATCCTCCTCTCGACGAGGAAGAGGCTATTGAGGCTGTCAACGAAATGAACGGCTACCAGGCACGAGGAAGAGTGGGCACATGGCACACGCCGCAAGCTTCCCTAGCCCATGAAGAACATCACCGCCGTCAATGGGAGGATGCCTACAAGTTCTATTGGAAGGAATCCAAAATACAGGAAATGCTTGAAAAGGAGACTCTCTCCTGCGACGAAGAACCGGACATGGATGAAGCCGTCAAATTCATGCAATCGCTTGCCAATGAAATGGCGTTGGACCTTTGGACAGAAACGTCGGCCTATGTTCTGGCGTTGCCGGATCAGGCCAATGACAGGCCCTATTGCGCCGGACAGGAAGTCCTGAACGAAGCAACCGCCCATGTCATCCGTCTGGCCGACGCGATGGGGTGGAACAATGTACCCAGGTTCATCACAAAGCCCGGTACGATTGAGCCGCCCTGTTTCATGCCTCCGGTCAGCGAAGGGGAAACCCGCAGCATGGCCGTTGCGGAGGAACCGTCCCCCCTGAAGCTCTCCATTGCGGATACTTCCCGGTTCGCGGAAGGCAGGATTACGCTGTGCTTCCGCAACGAGGGTAATCAGCCTATCCGCATTCCCGATGAAATCAACGACGAAACGGCTGATTATTTCTTCCTGACGGTGTTGAGGAGCGAACAAGGGAACGTCCGCATCCTGAATGCTGAAACGGGAAAAATCACCTTCAACCGTCCCTTGAACTACCGGGAGCTTTCCCCCGGCCAGGAATACAGCGTCACGATTCCGGTGTTCCTCGATGAAGTCGAGCTGGAAGATTGGAAACAATGTTCTTGTGAACTCGAAACGCGCTACTATAATCAGCAGGGTAAGGATTGTTTCCTGGGGACTCTCCGGGCGACGGCCAAACTCTCGCTGTGATGAAAAAAATCTTCCGGTATTTAGGAATTTTGGTTTGCCTGTCCCTCCATGCAGCGGCATGGGGGGACATGGCCGACAACGGGATCGAATGTTCCGTGGTGATGGAAAAGACCGAGTTTGACGCGAGGGCGGCTTTCCCGGACTTCAAGCTCGTGTTTGCCAACAAGGGAGAAAAGACCGTGCGCCTGTTCAACGACTTCTATCCCCTGAAGGATGACGGGCCGCATATTTCCATAGAGATTTTTTCGGAACTGGGAAAAGAGAAAAGGAAAAAGGTAGCAGCATATTACCCTCATTATTGCATTGAACGAGGACGTTTCTTGAATTTTATTACGCTGAAGCCCGGAGAAAAGCATGAAGTGCTCATTAAGGATGCTTATCTGTTGATGCACTATTTTGGGCCTTTACGCCGTCTTCGCAATGGTGAGAACTATGAGTTGGAAGTGATCTTTCGGGATGGGTATGGAGATCCCGGTATTTGGAGGAAGTATGTAGGGAGAGAAAATTTCTCCGTGGTCGATCAATCGCCCTGGAATCGGTAGAACATTTGCAATTCTCTCTTCGGATTGTTTCCTGTTTTTTCTTCCTTGAATCGGTTGTCAAAGCATCCATTTTGTTCTGTAAAAACCTTCGGATTGAACCGGGGTGGTTTCTGGCATAGATCAGAGAATATTCATTTGGCAGTCTTTTCGTGAAGGCGGTCGAAGTTCGTCTTCTTATCACGTCTGAGGCGTGTTGTTGCTGGCCCAGGAACTCTTCATGATTCCCGGTGAACTAAGCGTTTAGTTCAGAAACAAGAAACTATCAGGAAAATGAATAATTATATTCCTCTAAACAAGGCTGTTGGCCCGAAGGTCATCTGCGACGGGTACCAAGCCCTCATCCCTCAGAAGCTCGGAGTCGATGCGATGACGTTCAACTTTGACGGTTCGGAGTGCGAACACGCCACTTGTCCCGGTGCTCCGGAAATGTTCATCAAGGTCGAGGAAGACGGCCTGTATTACTTCGGCGTAGAGGCCGACGACTCCGGCAGCATTACAATAACTGGTGATAAGCTCTGCGAAAAGAAGGGAGATAAACCCAACGGCAAGCTGAATATCAAAACGGCTTCCAGATATTTGAAAGCTGGTTATTACAAGGTCGCTTTGTCGTGGACCAACAACGCCTATGATCCTACCAGCAACAACGCGATCGCGTTCAACGTCACGATGGACAAGGAACCGATTCAGGAAGGGAAATATGAAGGAGATTCCACGATGAAGCGGGAATTTTCGCCGTCTCCCAAAATCAAGCTGTGGACGATTGAAAGGGAATCCGACATCAAATGCGAAGAATCCAAGGAAGTCGAATATGAATTTAAAAAACCGAAAACTATCTATCTTGATGAAGATAACGCCTGCACAACACGAGGAACTAAACCCTCTATCGTAGTAACGGTTTGCAAGGATGAGGCGGCCAAACTTTGGAGGACGCGTGTTGTCGCTGTTTCTGGGGGTGCTGACGTTGTTATACGCACTGGAGGTTACAGGGACGCTACGCTTAACCCTCCCAAGACCGAAGCAGAAGCCATTACAGCAGTTAACTCAATGAACGGCTACCAATCTCGTCCAGGGGTAGGAGCATGGCATACAAAGGAGGCTTCCTCGGCTCATGAGAATCACCATTGCCGACAATACGAAGACGCAGGCAAGTTTTTCTGGAAGCACATGAAGATTCAAGAAAAAATTGAAGAAAAGACTTTTAATATTGAGAGTGTCCCCGACATGGATACTGTCATCCAATTCGCGCAAGAATATGCCAACACTTTGACGGAACGATTCTGGTTGGAAGTTGATAATTATGTCAGAGGACTACCAGACGATGCCAATGACCGTCCCTACTGTGCCGGACAACAGGCTCTGAATGAAGCGACCCGCCAAGTCATACAACAGGCGAAAGCCAATGGATGGAGCAACGTACCCGATCAAATCACGGAACCGGGAGCTATTGAGCCGCCCTGTTTCAAGCCTCCGGTCAGCGAAGGGGAAACCCGCAGCATGGCCGTTGCGGTGGAACCGTCCCCCCTGAAGCTCTCCATTGCGGATACTTCCCGGTTCGCGGAAGGCAGGATTACGCTGTGCTTCCGCAACGAGGGTAATCAGCCTATCCGCATTCCCGATGAAATCAACGACGAAACGGCTGATTATTTCTTCCTGACGGTGTTGAGGAGCGAACAAGGGAACGTCCGCATCCTGAATGCTGAAACGGGAAAAATCACCTTCAACCGTCCCTTGAACTACCGGGAGCTTTCCCCCGGCCAGGAATACAGCGTCACGATTCCGGTGTTCCTCGATGAAGTCGAGCTGGAAGATTGGAAACAATGTTCTTGTGAACTCGAAACGCGCTACTATAATCAGCAGGGTAAGGATTGTTTCCTGGGGACTCTCCGGGCGACGGCCAAACTCTCGCTGTGATGAAAAAAATCTTCCGGTATTTAGGAATTTTGGTTTGCCTGTCCCTCCATGCAGCGGCATGGGGGGACATGGCCGACAACGGAGTGGAATGCTCCGTTGTGATGGAAAAAACCCGGTTTGACGCGAGAGAGGCTTTCCCGGACTTCAAGCTGGTGTTCACGAACAAGGGCGAAAAGACCGTTCGCCTTTTTGACGACTTCTATCCCCTCAAGGATAATGGCCCGAATATTTCCATATATATCTACTTAAAGCTGGGAAACGGGAAGAAGATGGAAAAAGCCATAGCTTGGTATGGAGCCCCATATCTGATAGAACGTAGAGCGAACTCCATACACTTTATTACTCTAGAACCCGGAGAGAAACATGAAGTGCCTATCCAAAATGCCTATTTATTATTGACATATCTCGACTTACTCCGCAATGACAAGAGATACGAGTTGGAAGTAAACTTCTGGGACGGATTCGGAGAGCGGGGTGTTCGGAGAAAATATGTAGGGAGGGCAGATTTTTCTTTGGTTGATCAATCGCCTTGGAGGCGGTAAAAATACTGCCTCCTGATGCCGGAAGTAGCTTATACAATCCATTTCGGGCACATGCTCGACTTGTACACCGTCATTCTAGAACACTTATTACCTCTCCTAAAAATCCCATGGTCTCCTGCGCAAAGCCTCCCAAAGTTCCTCAAATCGCTTTCCAGATATAAAAACCCATTTCCGGAACTGGTAGAGAAAACGGCCATCCGGACGGGGAAAATTTCCGCTGCCGACGGTTCCCTTTGACGTGCACGCCCGTATCGTTTACAACGGGCTTACTCCATGCAGGACTTCCTTTCCACCGTTATTCTCCTGTTCATCGTCATTGATCCCGTGGGACTGGCCCCGATGATTCAGGGAATGCTGAAGAAATATTCGCCCGCCCAGCAGAAGGCCATTCTGATGCGGGAGCTTGTGTTTGCCCTGAGCCTGCTGCTCCTGTTCTTCTTCTCCGGGAAATTCCTGCTGGACCTGCTGGGGCTGGAACCGGCCACCCTGAATATTTCCGGGGGCATCCTGCTGTTCCTCGTGGCGCTGGGCATGGTCTTTCCCGCCAAGGACATGCTCTCTTCCGCCGGACGCACGACCGGACAGGACGAGCCTTTCATCGTTCCCATCGCCATGCCCCTGATGGCTGGCCCCTCCTCCCTGGCCATCATCATGCTGCACGCCTCCCAGAGCCCGGACAGCATTTCCCAGATGACCTATGCCGGCGCCATCGTGACTGCCTGGTTCCTCTCCGGACTGGTGCTTTTCATCGCGCAGAAGTTCCTGCGCCTGCTGGGGGAAAAAGGGACGATCGCCCTGGAACGTATGATGGGCATGGTGCTCATCATGATTTCCGTCCAGATGTTTATGAACGGACTCGCCGGGTACGGCGTGAAATAGGAAGGCGCGCCGACCATGCTTTGGCTCCTGCACGGTAACCTGGGCTCTCCGGCGGACTGGAAACCCGTCATGGAAGTCCTGCGCGCCGGGGGAGTGGAAGCCCGCGCCCTGAACCTCTGGAAGTATCTGGAATGCTGCCCCAAGAGCCTGAAGGACATGGGGCGCGTGCTGTGCTCTGAAATAGCCGCCCAGGACAAGCACCCCTGGCTCTGCGGTTATTCCCTGGGAGGCAGGCTGGCCATGCAGGCCGTTCTGGCCCATCCCCCCCTCTGGAAAGGCGCCGTATTCGTCAGCGCCAATCCCGGCATGGAGGATGAAACAGCAAAAGCGGCGCGGCGCGCGAAGGACGCAGAATGGGCCGTCAAGTGCCTCTCCGCGCCATGGGAGGATTTTTTGAAGGAATGGGACGCGCAGGGCGTATTTGAAGGCGGGCCGCCGCCTCCGGACCGTTCTTCCCTGAAACCGTGGCGCAAATCCATCTCCCGCGCTTTCATCGACTGGTCCGTGGGCGCCCAGGAAAACCTGGCCCCGCTCCTGAAGCAGTCTCCTGTTCCCCAGTTATGGATAGCCGGGGAGCGTGATCCCAAATTCACTGCCCTGGCCCGCCGGGCGACGGGGGAACAAGCCGTCATCATCCCCCGCGCCGGCCACCGCCTTCCCCTGGAAGCTCCGGCGCGGCTGGCGGAAAGCCTTCAACAATTCATCCTGCAAAACCCATGAACGATCCCAAAATACCGGACGCGGAAGATTTGAGAAAACTGGTGGAGGAAATCGCACAGACGCACGTCCCCTTCGGCATGTACGGTCCGGCCAAGTACCCGCCCAAGGGGTGCCCGCTGATGGACGTGCCCCAGGAATACCTGGCGTGGTTCCAGGCCAAGGGCTTTCCCAAGGGAAAACTTGGCCGCCTGATGGAACAGTGCCTGCTGCTGAAGGGTAACGGCCTGGACCCGCTTTTTGACCCCTTCCGCAAGGCCAACGGCGGACGGACGAAGAAAAACGCCCGCCGCCGCGTGTGGGATTTTGAGAGCGAATAACCTTCCCTCCGGAAGGAACGCATTCTTCCCGCGTCATCAGGGGGAGGGAACGAGCTTCACTTCCCGCCTTGTCCCGTCCTCTTCCGTGACGGCCAGCACATAAAACACCCGGTCCTCCTTCTTCCCGCGCGTGACGGTAATGGTCAGGCTGCCGCGGGACAGCTTCACGCCATCCTCCGGAACGGAGAAAACGCCCAGTTCACCCAGCAGTTCAAGCGCCCTGGCGCCGTCCCTCACACGGATGGTCTGGCCGTCGCCTGAAATCTGCTTCTTCACCTCTTGCCACGCGGCGGCCAGCTGGCGCGGTTCCCGCTGCTGCATCTCCGCCTGGGAAAGAGGGGGCAGAGCCATGCAGAGCACGGCGGACAGCATGATCAATAGTCTCTTCATGACAGGGAGGCGGCGGGGAGTTGCTTGTTAATGGTGGCCTGGAACTTTTCCAGGGCCTGCATGGCGTGGTCGGAAGTTTTCCGGTCAATGGAAAGCTTCAGCCCGCAGTGGGGGCATTCAATGCCGCCGGACAACAGGTCCGGAATGGTTGTGGGGAAATACACTCCGCATTTGGGGCAGTCAAGCCCCGGAGTGCGCTGGTAGGAATAAGTGGTTTTCTGGTCCATGTTTGTTCTTTCAATTAGTTATTTTTTCTCCTGGGAGGGAGAATCTTCATAATGCGGACGAGAGGTCAGCTGAAGGAATTGGGACAAGCCGGAAGGCATGTCCGCCTGCTGCATGGTGACATGGATTTTCATGTTCGCCTGCAGGGAGGAAGAGGAGGAACCCCTCCCGGACTGGGGCGCCAGGGAAGCCCTGAAGTTCAGCCCGTCGTCCTGCCCCTTCCCGGCGGAGGAATCCACCTCACCCTTGTTCAGGGAAAAGCGTTCATCCGGAGCGGAGGCGACCGCGTCAATGATGTTGATGTCAAAGTCAAAATCCGCCTGCTTGATTTGCAGCAGAGGCAGCGTCACCAGGCTGATGAGCGGCACGCTGACTTTTTTCTCCGCGCCGCCGGAAGCGTCACTGTCCGTAAAATTGAAGCTGATGAGCCTTAACGCGCCTGTGGAACCGTCCGCAGGATTGTAGGACTCAAAAGCCAGGGACATGAAATGCTTCATGTAGCGTTCCGTGGACATCGCGTCCGCATCAATCGTCGCGACCAGCGGGGCCGAGATCAACTGCTGCAGGCTCATGATGTGCCCGTTCACCTTGTTGTTTGTAGAATCACTCATAATAATATCACTATTGCGCGGCCAGTCCGGAAACGTCATTCTGCTCCGCCAGGACAGCGGGAACGGAGGCGGGCGCGATGTTGAGGTGAAGCGTCTGGATGGAGTTCTCCGGCATCTTTTTCAGCTTTTCCGTCTCCACCTCCACGTCCACCACCACATTGCTTACCTGCCGGGTGAACGCATACTTTTCCGCAAGCACGTCAATGAAGGAGGAGAGCCCTTCCCGGAGGTTCGTGCGGCACTCCTGCCTGAGGGCATCCCCCTGGGCACCCTGGAACAGGTCGGCCAGATCGGGATTGTCCATGAATTCCTTCTCCGCCACATCCGCCAGAAGCTCCGCCAGCAATCCCTTGTCTAGTCCGGAGTCCGCGCGCAGGAGGGCTCCTTCATGGCCGGAAACAGCCGCAGTGATCTTCTTCCCCAGGTAGAGGCAGAAATTCCTTTTCCACTGTTCCTCCCTGGCAAGCAGGGAGGAAAAATCACTTCTCGCCTCATCCGCCGGGAGATTGGAGTGCACCACGGCCATCACAATGGAACGGATGGCATACGCAGGCACCCGCTCCGCCAGTTCCTGCTGGAACAGGCTGCACTGCTCCGCATCCAGCACCTGCCTCTCCTCCACCCCGGAGGTTCCCGTCACCGCATACTTCAAATCGAATTCCAGGGACCCTATCTGGGCGCTGGGAAGCTGGAAGCCACGCACGCTGCCGTGCTTTCCGTACTGGCGCGCCAGCGATGCCGCATGGCAGTTCGCCGCGTGCTGTGCTTCAATAATGTCCCTCAGCAGGGATTCGACGATCAGATTCAGACGAGACATGGCTCTGGGATGGAGAAGAAATCGTTACGGTCCGGTTATCAGGCTCCTACGGCCACCTTCCTCTTGAGCTCTCCGGCGCTCACCGTGCAGTTCTTGGCGTCTTCCTTGGAAATCGTGTATTCCTTGCCGGAATCCGTTTTCACAATCTTGGCTTCATTCCCCGCACCGTTATCAAACGCGTCCGTGGCCTCTCCTATCCGGAGGGTGATGGCGTCCGGTTCAAACAGGCCTTCCTTGTTCTTGTAGGAGGTCATCAGTTTCACGCTTCCATCGTCCTGAATGGCATGCTGCACCTCCAGGGAACCGGTGGGAGATACCACGGAAATGCTGTTATTCAGCATTTCCAGCACCTTGGCCATGCCGGCGGGCATGCTGTCCTGTCCGGCATGAACGGCCACGTCCATCGTGTATTCCACGCTGTACTTGGAATCCTTCGTAGCGGAGGAGTCCTTCTTGCTGGAATAGCTGGCGTTCATGCTGCCGCGCGCCCAGAAGCATCTTGCGGAGGCGGATGTCTTGACGTCTGCGGCGCTGGAGGAATTTTCCGTTTCCGTGCTGGCGGCGGAAGCGCTGATGTTCGCCTTGAAGTTAATGTCAATGGAGTTGATGGCGATGTAGGGGATGGGGACGATGGTCAGAAGGGGAACCGTGATCTGGGCCATGTGCCCGTCCTTGATGAACTGGAAGGAGACGTTCACCGTCTTCTTCTCTTCTCCCTCTGTGTACAGGCCTACGTTCTGGATGAACTCCCATGAGGTCCGGGCCGCCTGGGCCTGGGCTTCCACGCAGGCGACCAGGGGACCGCCGATGATGTTGCCGAAAGGCAGCGACTTGAGGGAGGCGGTCGCCACGTCTGCTGCTGATTTGTCAATTGCCATATTATTTTATTTTCTGGTTGAGGTTAATATGATGTGCCGCCTTCTGGCGACGTTGTAATGATGGAGCCATTCCGGAGCCGTTTCCATCCCGCCTGTCCGGAATGCCGGTTCCGCCTTCCCGGAGCGCCGGCGGGGCATGGCTGGCGGCTATTTGGAAAACGACAGCATGTTCAGGCTCCCCAGCACTTTCTTTTTCATGAACTTGCTGACGGGGATGGAGACATTCCCCACTTGAAGGAAATTGCCCGCAATGGATTCTATATGCAGTTTGTTAACCAGATAGGAACGGTGCACGCGGATGAAATATTCCCCGTCCAGGTGTTCGGCCACCCGCGCCAGCGGAGCGGATACCAGAATGGACGACATGCCGTGCACGTGCAGCGTGCAGTAGCTCCCCCCCGCCTCCACATACAGGATATGCTTCATCAGGATGCGCTGGAACCCGTCGTTCATTTTGACGAACACCATGGGGTTTCTGGACAGGGAAAATCCGGCGGGCCTCCCCAACAGCGGCGTAAGGGAGTCATCCTTCATTTCCATGATTTCCAGCTTGTCTCCGTGCTCCACCGGTTCCGGCGCCGGGGCATAACAGACCCTATCTTTTTTAGTGACTTTAATAAATTTAATGGTCATTCAAAAATCATAGCAAAAACTTTAAATACTCAATAAATTCATCAATGAACAGCAGAAATGACCTTCTGAAACCAAATTTATCTCTTCTGAACGGCCATTGGAAACCGTGCCTTACCAACGCATTCAGGCCGCGGAAACCGTATTCCGCGGCCTGAATGACACCCGTCTCTGCCGGGAAAAAACCTAATTCATCAACGCCTGGTGCCTTTTCAGCAATTCCACCGTCAGCGGTTCGGGAAAGGTCTTCACGTTGGACGATCTGGCATCCTCCCTAAAGTTTTCCCCCTCATACAGCGGCACGGGGTAGACCTTGAGGATGCCAGGGCGGGCGGTCCGGACAAGCGTCTCCGCCATCTTCATCGCCAGGGGATTGCCCCCCGCGCCCTTGTCCGTCACGCAGACGGACTCCGTCAGCATGAAATTGCCTTCCGCCGGGTCCACGTAATCAATGGGGAGGCCGGCCTTCCTGTCCGCTACGGCCTGGTGGCGCAGGCCGAAGGCAATCGCCACCTCCCCGGCGCGCACCTTTTTCAGCGGTCCGGAACCGGAATTTTCCAGATGGGGCCCGGCGTTCTCCGCAATGCCGCGCAGCAGGAGCCCCGCCTCCTGTTCCCCGTACGCGCTGGCCAGGGCCTGGACCATCAGCCATGCCGTGGAGGAACTGCGGATATTGGGAATGGAGATGAAGCCCTTGTACGCCGGGCTTGCAAGGTCTTTCAGGGAGGCGGGCCGGGGCAGCCCGTTCTCCTGAAGCACCCTCGTATTGATGAAAATGGCCCCTTCCTGCGCCGTGAGGGGCGCGCAGAAACCGGGCGTTTTTTCCAGGGCATGGAACGTGAAGGAGAGAGGGGCGAACATCCGGTGGACCTGCTGGGCGCTTTCCAGGTAGTAGGTGGAGGCGGTAATCACATCCGCCTCAATATTGCCGCCCTCCGCCATGATCTTTCCGCCCAGCTCCGAGGTGCTGAAGGAGGAAAAAATGTACTGTCCGGAAAATCCGGCCCTGTCCAGGGCGTCCTGCATGGCTAGCCGGGATTCTTCGTCCGCGTTGGAGTAAATCACTACCTCCGGGCCTTGATTGCAGCCGCCCAGGCACAGAAGGACTCCGGAAACGGCGGCAAGCGCGCAGGCAACCATGGTGGATTGTCTTTTCATGACGGTATCTTATTGTTTTTTAGTGCATCGGGCGGCAATGCCGCCCAGAATGACCCGGACCAGAATATTCGTGGCCAGAATCAGGAGGGACATCACAAAGATGGAGTCAAACTGCGCGTAATGCTGCAATTCCTTGATCTTGGTGGTCAGCACGGCCGTTCTGGCGCCCACCAGGAAGATGACGGCGCTGATCGTGATCATGCTGTTGATGAAATAATAGCTGAACATTTCCAGCACGGTTCCCAGCGAATTGGGCACCACAACCCGGCACAGGGTTTTCAGCCAGGAATCACCCATCAGGGCGGCTGTGGCCTCCCAGCCCTTGTTCATTTTCTCCAGGGAGCTCTTGCCCATCAGGTAGGGCGTGGTGAAGAAATGGACCACGTTGCAGAGCACCAGAATCAGGAAGGTGTTTTGCAGGCTGGTTCCCGTGAAGGCGAACAGGAACGCCAGGCCGAGCACCATGCCCGGAATGGTGTTGGTCACCACGGCTATCCCATCAATCGCGCCGCGGGCCACCCGCCCCAGCCCGGAGCGCGCGGATGCCAGCGCGGCGCCGTAGGAAAGCAGGGTGCCCAGCAGCGCGGTCAGCAGCGCCACCCACAGGGAATTGCCGTAAATGGAAAGCAGGCCGCGGGAAGAGAGGATGCGCATGAAGCGTTCCAGGGAAAATTCCACCTCATAAGGCCAGTTCCTGACGAAAGGCACCACGAACATGACCGCGAAAACCGCCGCGATGGTTCCGATAACGGCCAGGGACCCGGCGCCGCACACGGCGTCCCTCAGGCGGCTTTTGACGATGTCCTGGCGGCAAATCCTGTTGTACCGGAAATTGTACCTTTCCAGGTAATTGATCAGCAGGATGCTGATGATGGACGGCAGCAGCATGGAAACGGCGACCGCCGCGCCTCCGCCGAAGTTAGGAATGGCCCCCAGCATTTCATTGTACAAATGGATGGCCACCACGTCAAAACTGCCCCCGATGGAGGCGGGAATGCCGAAGTCCGTAAAACTCAGCGTGAACGACTGGATCAGCGCCGCCCCCAGTGTACCCACCAGCGGCCTCACGGCCGTTCCCAGGAAGGTGCGCACGGGACCGTCCCCCATCACCTTGGAAACGATGGCGAAGTTTCTGTCTATATACTTGAAGGTATTGTTGATCAGCAGGAAGGCGACCGGCAGCGTGTAAATGGTGTAGCCCAGCAGCATCCCCTGGAAGCCGTAAATGTCCAGCACCTGGAACCCCAGCAGCCGCGTCAGCAGCCCTTCCCTGCCAAAGGAGTAGATGATGACGAAGCCGTACGTGATAGTGGGCAGGAACATGGGCGCCACCGTCATTCCCGCGATGAACTTGCGGAACAAGGGCGGCAGCCCCGTATTGTTCACGGCATACGCCAGGAAAAAGGCCAGCGCGGTGGTCAGCGCCGCGGAAACCCCGGAAATCAGAAAACTGTTTCCGAAGGATTCCAGAAATGCCGGGCTGGCCAGCATGGCCGTGTAATTTCCCAGCCCGGATTCGCCGCCCACCAGGAAGGACTTGCCCAGCAGCAGCGCCATGGGCAGGACCAGGAAGACGGAGAACACCAGGGCAACCGCCCAGAAAACGCCCCTGATTTCTATCTGGGTTTTATGCATAGGAGCCCTCAAAGAGGGAAAGAATATTATTCCTCTTGATCTCCAGCTGGTTCAGGATGAATTGCTTCACAAAGCTGTTGCTGGGGCTGGAAATGATTTCCCGCGGCGTGGAATACTGGGAAATGCCTCCTTCGTTCAGGATCAGCACCCGGTCGGACAGGGTAAGGGCCTCCTCCGGGTCATGCGTCACAATGATCGTGGTCAGGTTGTACTCCCGGGCAATCGTCTTGATGCGGGACTTGATGGACTCCTTGATGACGCCGTCCAGGGCGCTCAGAGGTTCGTCCAGCAGCAGGATGCGGGGCTTCATCACCAGCGTGCGGGCCAGGGCCACGCGCTGCTTCTGGCCGCCGGAAAGCTGGTCGATGCGCTTGTCCAGATGTTCGCTCAGGCCCAGCAGCTCTACCAGCTCCCGCACCTCACGGGGGGAGCTGGCCCCCGGCTTGTTCTTCAGGCCGTACGTGATGTTCCGGTAGGCGTTCAGGTTGGGGAACAGGGCGTAATCCTGGAACACGATGTTGAAGCCGCGCCGCTGCATGGGCGTGCCGCTCACGTCCTCCCCGTCAAAAAGAATCTGGCCACCGTCCAGTTCCGCCAGCCCTAGGATGACGTTCAGCAGCGTAGTCTTTCCGCTGCCGGACGGCCCCAGGATGGAGACGATCTCCCCTTTCCCGATGTCCAGGCTGATGCCGTTCAGAATGGGAACTCCGTTATAGACTTTCTTGATGTTTTTCAACTGTAGCATGGTAAACTCCTGGCCGCCGCAGCGGCCCGCTGGGATTGATGGATGGGAAGGGAACTATTTGTTCCGGCGGATATCCGCCACGGCCTCCGCAAGGCGGCGGAAATCGTCCGGGAACACGTCCCCGATATTGCCGATGCGGAAGGTAGGGGCTTCCGAAATCTTGCCGGGGTAAATGACAAAGCCCCGTTCCTTCAAGGCCTCATAAAACTTCTGGAAATCAAAATCCTCCTCCGGGTACAGGAAGGACGTGATGATGGGGGACTGGAGCTCGTCCGGCAGCAGGGTCCGGAACCCGCTCCGGCGCATCCCCTCCACCAGCTCCGCGTGGTTTTCCCGATACCGGTCATGGCGGGCTTCCACGCCGCCCTCATCTTCCAGCTCCTTCACGGCCTGGAAGAAGGCGCGCACCACATGGGTGGGGGAGGTAAAGCGCCACTTGCCGCGGCCTTTTTCCATCTCCGCCCACTGGTCGTACAAATCCAGGGACAGGGAGCGGGAGACCCCCTCGCACCGGGACAGGGAGGAGCGTCTGGCAATGACGAAGCCGAAGCCCGGAACGCCCTGGATGCACTTGTTCGCGCTGCTGACCAGGAAGTCGATTCCCAGCTTGCGGATGTCAATGGGAATGCCGCCGAAGCTGCTCATGGCGTCCACGATGAACGTCAGGCCGCGGCCGCGGATCGCCCTGGCGACGGCCTCCACCGGATTCAGAATGCCGGTGGTGGTCTCGCAGTGCACCATGGCCAGGTGGGTGATGTCCGGGTGTTCCTCCAGCGCGCGCCGCACGGCCTCCGGCGTCACGGGCGCCGTCTCCTTCAGGGAAACGAGGACGTGATTCAGGCCATGGCGGCGGGCGATGTCCCCCATGCGCTTGCCGTACGCACCGTTGGCGACGATCAGCAGCTTGTCCTGCGGCCTGACGGCGCAGCTCAGCGTGGCTTCCACAGCATAGGTGCCGCTGCCCTGTAAAAGAACGGTGGTGTATTCGCCGTCCAGTCCGGCCAGCTTCAAAAGCTGTTCCCGGATGACGGTGACCACGCCCTCGTTGTAATCCTTGTCCCAGGTGCACCAGTCCTGAAGCATGGCCTGGCGGACGGATTCGGAAGTGCTCAGCGGGCCGGGGGTAAGAAGAAGGTAATTTCTCATGGCAGATGAATGGTTGAAAGGCTAGCGGTTCATGGAGGCGTTGATCTCCTCAATGCAGGCGGGCAGTTCACGAATGGAATCCAGCACGTAATGCGCTCCCGCGTCCAGCATGCGGCGGCGCACTTCCTCCTTCATTCTGTTCAATTCTGCGGCGGGCATGGCCTCATATTCCTCCTCGCTCAGGCCCAGTTCATTGCTGCCCGTGATGATGCCCACGGTGTGCACTTTCGCACTCAATCCTTCCCGGATATCCGCCATCGTATCGCCCACCTTCACCACCTGGTCCACGGAGGGGATCTCCAGGTCAATCATGTTCCGGTAAACCATGTACGGCGCGGGACGGCCCGCGGGCACTTCGTCCGGCGTCACCAGGTTGTCCACCACGTAACCCCGGGCGGCGGCTCCGGGGCGCACGATGTCCATCATCTCCGCCGTGTAGCCCGTCGTGGAGCCGATTTTGATGCCCTGGGCCTTCAGTCCCTCCAGCGTTTCCACCACGCCGGGAATGGGTGTGGTGAAATCCTTCAGGGAGGCGAACAGGTGCGTTTCAAAACCGGCGTAAAGCTCCTGCACGTCGGCCTCATTCCAGGAACGGCCGTACTTCCTCTCAAACTGTTCGCGAACCGGATCCATTTCCAGAATGGCGCGGATGTGGTCCACTTTCAGCAACCCCATGGGTTCCCGCGCCTGCCTGTAGGTGATATCCAGGCCCTTTTCCCTGAACACGCTCAAAAAAACGTTCAAAGGGGCGAAACAGCCGAAGTCCACGGCCGTACCGGCCCAATCCATGATGATGCAACTGACTTTATTCATAATCTGTAATGTCTGGTCGTTGAAGGAGCAGCAGCGGCGGCTTTCCTCCGGGAACGGAGCCAACCTAAAACCTTCCCCGCCGCCGGACAAGAGCCGCCTGGTTGCAATGTTGTCACATAAACGGCGCTGGACACGGTCAGAAATTCGTGTACGCGCCGCAGATAAACGTCCACCCCGTAAACCCGGCGGAACGGCCTCCGCGGGAATGCCCGTACTCCGCCATCGTCATGATCTTCAGCCGCGCGGGATCGTCCCGGTACACAAAGAAATTCAACCCGGCGGCCACGGCCTGGTAGCAATCCACGCGGTTCCCTCCCCTTTCCGCCAGGGAGGCATAGCGCTTGTTCGGCTTCACGGCGTCCGGACCGAATGCGAGCTGGTAGCGGGCGACCGCCTGCACATGCCCCGTCAGGTTGAAGGACGGCATGACGGTCAGCCCCGCCAGGCCGGACGGAGCTATCACGCCGCCGCCGGAGGAATACTCCCGCAGCCGGGAAGCCCAAACCGCCTGGGCCATCAGCTCAAATGCGCCCTGTTTCCCGTAATAATACACGGCCAGCACGTTCCGCGCCCCGGTGCCCGTGTAATTGCCGTCGTAGGGGCGGTCCTTCATGTCGCCCCAGTTGTAAATCCAGTCGCAGTAAAGCCGCCCTTCCTTCAGCAGCATGCCGTCCGCGCGCGCGGACAGGCCCAGGCTCATGTTCACGGACTCCCAAGTGCCTCGGGTTCCGCGGCTCCTCTCGTCCGTGTTGGACCACAGGCCCGCGTAATACCCCAGCGGCTCCTTCTTTTCGTCATTATAGCTCCAGACGCCGAAGGAACTGTCGCTGACCAGCATGTTTTCCACGGCGGAAATCTCCGGCAGCTTATACTTGGAACTGGAAATGCGGTTCTCCGCCAGAATGACGGGAAGCACCTTCCCCGCACCCACAACAGCGCCCGGCAAGGAATATTCCAGATTGGCCTCATAAAGGTTGCCGCGGGTCATTTTGTGGTCGTTCCAGCGTCCGCCCTTGTAATAGCCCAGGCTGTCCACGCCGCCCATGTTCCAGATATTAGCCACTTTCAGGTCCCGGAGCACCCTGGCGTTCCAGCCCAGCCTCAGCCGCCGCCATTCCTCCGTGCGCCCGTGGGAGCCGGGGTACGTTTCAGAACCGTTGGGAGCCACGGCCGCCGCCTGGTACTGGGCACGCAGGGACACGTTGAACTCCTGAAGCCACGGATTCGCGTCATTCCTGTACAAATGCACGTTGCCGGGACGGTCTCCGTAGCTTTGCGCCCAGAGTCCGGACAGGGAGGACACGCCGGCCGCCGTTCCGTTCCAGGAGGAAAAACCTTCCGCGCCACACGCAAAGCTGGCGGCGCAGCCAAAACAGGCGGCATAGAAAAAAGAGGCCAGGGACATGATTCCCCACCATATCCGTTCCGGAACCCGCCTGAACCATTTTCAGGTCAAAAAATCGCCACACAACAACATACCGGAAAAAGGAAAAACGCGGCTTTCATCTTCGCGCCTCCTGATGCATGCCCATGAAAAAACAGGGAGGTCCCGGCGCGCCCTCTGAAGCTTCCCGTGGAATTCACGGACGGTGCAGCCGTCACGGCTCTGTCTCTCCGGAAAGCAGGCGGTCAAAGACCCACTCCCCGAACGTCCACTCCTCATTCTCCCCTTTGGCAAGGGCGAACTGCCGGAAGAGTTCCCGGAACAGCTCCCTCACTTCGCCAAGGGGAACGGCGCGGCGCAGCAGGAACGCCGTCCTGTCGCCCTGGGCGCGCCCTCCGGCAAAAACATCGTAAACGCCCTCGCTGCGGCCAACCATGGCCAGCTCCGCAAACAGGGGGCGGGAACAGCCGTTGGGACAGCCGGAAATCCGGAACACCACGGGTTCGTCATCCAGCCCGAATTCATGCAGAATTTCTTCCAGCCATCCGTTGAGCTCCCGGTGGACCAGGGAAGAAGCGGCGCGGGCGCGGCGGCAGCCCGGCAAGCCGCGGCAGGAGCAGGATTCAATGGAGAGCGGGGAAAAATGCCTGGACCCGCGTAGCAGTACCTTGATGCGTTCCGCCACGCACCTGTCCGCCGGATGAAGCCTCAAATTGCCCCGCGGCGTGATGCGCACCGGAGAAGTCAAAAAAGGGACCACGCGCCGCCATGCCGACGCCACGGCATATTCCGGCGTATCCTCCAGACTGCCGGAAGGGAGCGCCACCAGCAGCCCGTTATAGAAATCATTGCGGCTCCACTCCCCGGAAGAGGAAAACTCAGGTTGCTCCCCCTCTCCCGGGTACAAGCCGGCGTTTTTCAATTCATTCAGAACCCAGTCCAGGCTACGGGAGGCGAACAGCGACTTCAATCTCCTCTTGCGCGGATTGTCCGGTTCCCCGAACTGTTCATTCAGGGCCGTCAGCACCCCCGCCGCCTTCACGGCCTCCGGCAGGGAATACCGCCCCAGCCAGGATGCCGCCCGCGGCGCCAGGGCCGCACTGCCCCCCTGAATGCCGCCCCCGCCTCCGGCAAACAAATGCACGCCGCCCTCCGGATGGCCTCCCTTGGGAACCACAAAGCCCAGGTCACAGGAAAACAGCCCGAATTCATGGTGCGGAGCCTCTTCCAGACAAATACGGGCGCGCTTGTGCAGGGCGGAAAAACGTTCTTCAGGCTGCGGGTCCGAGGAAAAAAGACGTTCGCGGTTTTTGCGTATTTCATACGCGGGGAAGGAAACGGGAGCGGAAAACCTGTTCAACTTTCCGGCGAACTCCAGCCATGCGTCCCGGTTTTCCCCCCAGCAGAGGGAGGAACCTACATCCACGGCCTGTTCCGTATAGGGAACCAGGCGGGAAAGCTTTTCCGCCAGGGCAATGCCCTTCTCCACGCATTCCCGCTCATCCTCCCCGTCCAGAGGAATGGACAGGGTGGAAAAGGAAACAAGGCGGCATCCGCCGTCCACGGCGTCCAGAACGGCCTGCCACTGGGCGGGTTCCATCCATCCTCCGCAAAACGGATATTCCATGGTGTAGGTATTTCTCATGATGAATAAAATCAGACTCGCGCCGTCGCCAGGAACACCACGTGCATGACGGAAACCAGCGTTACAAAATACATGTCCGCCCGCGCGGACGGCACAGAGGAGAAGGGACCGGCCATGCCGAGGCCCAGAGCGCCGTGGGAACACCGGGAAATGCAGTCCCGGCAAAGGGTGCAGCGCCTGGAAATGCGGCAGGCCCCGCCCTCGCGCGAGATGGCGAGGTCACGGCAGGCGGCGGCGCACTGCATGCACCCGGTGCACGTCTCCTTCACGCGCATGCGCCAGGGGGACAGCCTGCCCAGCAAACCGGCGGCCAGCCCCATGGGGCAAAACCTGC
>OBUQ01000650.1_pt1 | contig 20682 bp, 18 predicted proteins | sample 1494951 | NCBI WGS metagenome assembly OBUQ01 (sample SAMEA2579938, study PRJEB22360) | human gut metagenome | biome: human gut; feature: human-associated habitat; material: faeces | place: Denmark | collected 2008/2010
AACGTAGCGGCGTTTTCCGAATTCTTATGCCCACCGCGCCCACTCGGATAAAACCCAGGCTCCCCGCTCGCTGGTACCACCTAAGTAAGGGGCTATACGGGAACAAGAACCGCCAGATACCCGCCTAGCCTGCTCGGATAAAACTTCTCCTCCGCGCAAGGGGCATAGCTGGCGCGAGATTCTCGTAAGGTACGCAATTAGCGTGCAGGGGCGGATTTATGCCGCAGGGTAGGCTTCGGGCACTAAATCCGTGAAAATGCCAGAGCATTTTCCGGATTTCGGGGCGAGAGGCAAAATCCGCCCCTGTGCGCGGAGGCCTACGGGAGGACAAACTTTCCCCCGCGCAACCCGAGCCAGACCGGGACTAGGTTAGCTATTTTGGGACGCGGATTTTTCGGATTGTAGGAGGTCGCGGATTTCGGTTAGCAGTTCCACTTGGGGATCTGCCTTGGGTTCTTCGGCTTCTTCATCGGCTTTAGCTTTAGCGTCACGCATCCGCATGAGCTTATTCATCGGCACAATAATGCAGGTATAAATCGCCAGGGCGACTAGCAGGAAGTTAACCAGGGCGGTAATAATCGCTCCCGGTTGCACGGTAGCGTTACCGAGATGGAACTCTAAAACATTATCGAAGTTAGGTTTACCCACCAGCCCTGCAATCAGCGGGTTAATGAATTTGTCAACGATGGCGGTGACTACTGCGCCAAAAGCGGCACCAATAACAACCCCAACTGCTAGGTCGATGGCGTTTCCACGGGAAATAAACTCTTTGAATCCAGCAATGAAACCAGTATTGTCTTTACTCATCATTCCTCATTTTTTGTAATTAACCTGTCCTGGCCAATTGTAGCGGTTCTGATTTGCTGGCTTCTACCAGGCGTCCAGCCTCACTGGGTTTAACCGCAACCTCAATGGTGGCGGTTTTTTGCCCGCCCGTCAAAGATCCGCTAGCGACGCTGACTGATAATACTTGCGCCGTGATTTGCGCGGAGAGTCCCGTATTCTCCGCAGATTTTCTCGCCCCGCCCTCGGGAATAGTTTGCGGATTAGTAGTGTCCGGGCTGGTATCGGGGGCAGAGCTACTATCTTGATCATTTGCGAGGAAGAAAATCACTTCATCACCGGCGCCGGCCAGGCCTTGATCGCTTTCTCGCAAAGGTAGTGCCAAAATCACTTTCCCTCTATAGGATTGTCGTGAAAAAGGAGAAGAAGAAAATAAGGCCGGAAACAGGGTAGTGCCGGCAGCGATGGGAACGGCTGTCCGCTGACCGACTGCCTGGGAAGGTTTCTTATAAGCCTGAGGTGGCAGGGCGGCCGCGGGAATCTCTTTCACAGTTACTTGGCCAGCGTCAATAATGGTTCCTGGTGGAATATCGGTGGCGGCAATTAGCAGAGGTTTAGTGACCACCTGGGGTAGCAGCAAACGAAGTAAGGTTACGGCTACCGCAACAGTAGCTGCCAGGGCGATAGTGCGTCGCCAACGCCAAAGAAACTCGCGCATAACCAGAATATTTATCCGAGTAAAATCGCCAAGCAATATTGAAATAATCAGCCGGAAAAACTATCTGTCATCTTTGCTTGGGGACAAACAGAACTGGAGTCGCCCGCTTTAGGTTATTCCTAATTTTTGTATCCGCCCAGAGGAGGTAATCACCTGGTCAACTAGCTGGTCATGCGGTTCCTGGGGTAGCGTCCCCGCCTGTAAAACTTCCCAGTCATGGGTTAAGGCGATCAACTGGGGGCGAGTGGAACCAGTCAAATCGCAGTGCGCCAAAGCCTGGTCGTACCAACCGGCTCCTCGTCCCAGACGTACCTGCGTCCTATCTACTGCTAAAGCCGGTAAGAAAATCACCTTTAACCCCAGTTTTGCCAAGTGATCGCACTGCATTTCTCGAGACACCAATGGTGGGTGAGGATTGAAACGGCGATATAGAGCGCGGGTGTGTTGCACCGGATCTAATTGTCCCCAACGGGGCTGCTCCAAATCGCAAGGGACAACTAGTTTCAACCCGGAATCCAAAATGGCTTCGTTGAGTAAGAAGGTTGGAACTTCGGTGTCGAAAGAAATATAACTGGCTACGACCTCGCCGGGTTTTAGGGAAGCTAATAGTGGCCTGGCAGCCTGGAGCACTTGCGATTCTGCCTGGACACGTTGGGTAGGGGAAAACGTTAAGCGACGCCGGTCAAGAAATTTTTTTCGCAGTTCCGGCTTACTGTTCACAGAACCCATGAGTCAATGATAGTCGCTCGTTTAACCACAGTCGGCTTTTCGCCATCGCGGCAAAGACTCCGGCAGGTAACCTGGTAATAGTACTAGACTTTGGAGGGGTAATGCGCACGGTTGCGGAACATTTGAATACTTGTCTTTCCCTAGTGGCTCCGCTGGATCCCCTAGACGTGTTGTTGCCAGACGCGGTGGGGTGTGTCCTAGCTGAGGACGTGAGTGCACCTTTCGATTTACCGGTCACCGACCAGGCGACTTTGGACGGTTATGCGGTGCGTTCCCAAGACGTGGGGGGAGCCGGCAAAATGCGCCAGGTCTTCCTGGATGTGATCGCTGAGGTGAAAGCCGGGGATGCAGAACCGTGCACCTTGGTGGAAAACAGTGCAGTCCGGATAGCTTCGGGCGCTCCCTTGCCGGTGGGAGCCGACACGGTGGTGCCTTTGGAGGAAACTGACCAAGGTCCGGCGCGGGTACAAATTTTATCTGCCTGCGCCAAGGGAAAAAACATTTTGCGACGCGGCCAAGACGTAAGTGCGGGCACCCCCATTTTACGTGCCGGATCGCGTATTGGGTCGCGGCAAGTAGCGTTACTGGCGGGAGTAGGACGCCTACGGGTGACGGTGCGTCCCCGTCCTCGGGTAGTGATTTTGTCTATCGGAGATGAACTTATCGAACCGGGCAAACCGATCCGCGCCGGGGCAGTCTTCGATGCTAACGGGCACGCGCTTTCGTCTGCGGTAGCCGACGCGCGCGCTGACACTTTCCGAGTGGCGGCAGTGCCTGATGAACAAAAGGCGCTGTCTGAAACTATTGAAGACCAGCTAGTTCGGGCAGATATTATTATCACCACCGGGGGACTTTCCTACGGTAGCGCCGACACGGTGAAAGAGGTGCTAGCTCCTTTAGGGACTGCCCGCTTCGACAATGTGGCGATGACTCCCGGCAAACAGCTCGGTTATGGCACTGTCGGGGAGGGTACCCCGATTTTTTGCCTCCCCGGAAATCCGGTAGCCGCCCAGATCAGCTACGAGATCTTTGTGCGCCCCTGCCTGCGGCATATGGCTGGTTGGGATGAACTGTATCGTCCTTCCTTGCGGGCGCGAGTAGATCGCGGTTGGCGTTCCCCGGCTGGTAGGCGCCAGTTTGTGCCCGTGAAAATCGTGGGTGCACCCGATAGTGGTTATCGCGCGCGACTAACCGGTGAGCCAGAAGATCTTTTACTCGCTACCATGGCGAGGGCGAATGCACTGGCGGTTATCCCCGAGGCGGTAACTTCCGTCTCGGAGGGCGACTATTTCCACTGCATGGTGCTAGATTAGGGCACCGTGTTGCTTTACGAGCGTTTAACTTTTAGGCGCAGGCCGCGTTACTATGCGCACTTGGATAATCCGGTAGCTCGCGGTCTGATTAAACCGGGTGATCCGCCTGTAAATCGCCTGTCCATTAAAGAAATGGTGGCGCGGGATCATCGTCAGGCGGCGCAGGTAAGAGCCGATAATCAACACTGGTTGGCGCCTTGGGAAGCCAGCATTGCTCCCGGCTATCCCCCAGACGATATGGAGCTGGAAGCGTTCATTCGCCGTAGTGCCCGCCTGGTGCGTCAGCGCCGTTACTATCCATTTGGTGTTTATGCTGATGAGCAGCTAGTGGGGCAGGTTACTATCGGAGATATTGCCCTGGGAGCCTCACACTCGGGAAACCTAGGCTATTGGGTAGCCGAAGAATATAGTGGCCGCGGGGTGATTACTACCGCGGTGGCGATGGTGTTGGATTTATGTTTAGGGGCTCCCCACCTGCACCGCGTAGAAATAAATATTCGTCCCGAAAATAAAGTGTCGTTGCGGGTAGTACAGAAACTGGGTCTGCGTTTTGAGGGACGAAAAAACAATTTCTATTGCATTGCGGGAAGCTGGGCTGATCACCTGGGGTATGCGGCAACCGCTGAGGAAATTCCACCGGGTGGATACCTGGCGCAACTAGAAAAAAGGGCGTGCCTTAAACGAGGGGAACCGGTAGCTATAGCCGACGAGGACGGGAGGTAGCTGAACTGTCCTGGGTTTTGCTCCGCTTCTTATGCGGGGGTCAGTCAACTGACCCCCGCATACTCGTACAACACCGTTGAACTATCCTTTCAAACTTGGTGTTGCAACCATCACTAGAACCTAAGAACTCGCGTGAGATTACTTAAACAATAGGTTTCTTCCGCGGGTAGCTGCGAGCCAAAATAAAGAAAAAATGTGGCTATTGGTGTGATTGTTATAGATGTTGCGATTTGCTAAAGATTTAATAACTTTCCCTGCTCAACACGCCTTTATGAAGAGAGAATCTGGCGCCTAAATCCCCTATTTTTGATATGTGGAGTTTATTGGATTGGCTTTGCCGATATTGGTCTTAATTTTGGGGGGTATCTACCTACCTCTCTTGATTGATTCCAAGCGGCGGCAAACCCAATCTCATGGCGATGATCGTTTTAGCGCAAATTTGCGGGTGCTTAACACGCAGCAACCGGCGCAAAAGCGGCAACGTTACAGCGTAAACCCCTCAGTATTAGGAGGAACTATGCAGCGACCAGTAGCACCAACCCAGCGTGACCACAGTGAACTGATGGCCGCTCGGCTTACCCGGGCTCGGCAGATTGAGCGGCGTTCACAAGCTGCGCGTCGCCGTCTCACTTTAGTTACGGTACAGTTCGCGATAGGTATGGTGCTGGTTACGGCGGCCGCGGTAAGTCTGCTTTCCTGGTGGTGGACACTTATTCCGCTCGCTACCATTGCGGGAACGCTATTTCTGGGGGCACGAGCTGCCAAAGCCGGCCGGGAGAATGATCAGCGAGCCCAAGAACTTATTCACGCCCTCGAGACCCGTCCCGCTAAAGGACATCGGGTCAGTGCCAGTGAAGAGAAATTCGCACAAATGCACGCTGAGGCCGAAGCTAGCGAGCCTTCTGCCAGCACCGAAAATCATCAAACAAGCACCTCAGCTACAATTAGCGAGCTGAAAGCAGAATCGGGCGGGGAAAACCGGGGACAGACAGCACTCGGAAAACTGGCTGCCGCTGCCAGGCGCGCCGCCACCTTGCGGGAATACTTTGTAATTCACGAGGACGAAACCGTAGAGCAAGCAGAAGAAACGGCTAAGGCAACTACTCGGGAAATAGCCTCCAGCCATTCGCAGCTCCACTTCGAAGCGAACGAAGAAAACACAGCAGTTACCTTAGCGGAAGAAAAAGTCAGCGAGGATAAAGAGCCCGTTGCCGCCGCTGTAGCCGAGAAAGAAACCACTACGTTAGCGGAGATTACCGAAATCTCGGCTGAGGACAGCAGCGCGGATGCTACCGAGAAAGCGGAGACCGCGGCAGTTACAAGTCATACAGAGAAGGCAGCAGAAAACCAGGCAGAAACTGACCACACTTGGACACCGACGCCGATGCCGAAACCAATCTACGCCCTCAAACCGCGACTAGCGCGCCGTGACGTAGATGCCTCTGAGCTGCTCGCGGAGCATTTGGCGACCCAAAGCAAGGCTCCTTATCGTCCTTCGCGTCCGCATCCGCATAGCGAAGAGTCTTTGACTACCGCGCAGCTGGTGGCACAAAGCAAGCCAGTAGATGTGGAAGCAATCCTAGATAACCGGCGGATTGCAAACTAACCGACTGCGGAATGAGCGGCAGACAAAACCTTAACGGTAATCGCGCGCGCCGAAAACATCGGTGCCGATCCGCACCATAGTTGCGCCCTCGCTAATCGCGATTTCTAAATCCTGGGACATTCCCATCGATAGTTCGCGCGCATCTTGCCCGGGTCCTCCGGCAGCAAGCGTGCGATCTCGCAAATCCCGCAAAATCCTAAAGGACTCGCGAATCCGCTCTTCATCAGGGCTGAGCGCCCCAATGGTCATAAATCCGCGCAAGCTCAGCTGCTCCATTTGTAGCACTTGCTGGGTTAACTCCCAGGCGTCCTCGGGGTTGATTCCCTCTTTGGAGGCTTCGCGCGAACAGTTAACTTCGATAAAGCAGGGGAGAACCCGCCCGGGATAGTTGGCCTCGAGGCGGCGCACCAGACGCTGGGCAGTTTTCAGAGAATCCACCGTTTCGACCAGGTCACAGACCTTGAGAGCGGCAGTAATTTTATTGCCCTGCAGGCGACCGATCATATGAACTTCCGCGCCCAGATCTGCTGCCCGCACCGCCTCATTGGTAGCTTGGGCTTCCTGGACATGGTTATGCCCCAGCACTACCGGCAGTCCGCGTTTTTTCAGCTCCTTAGCGGCCGCAATAATCTGCTCACTGGTGCGGGTTTTCACCGCCAGCTCTAAAGTAACTTCGCTGCGCTCCCGTCCCGCCTGCTCACAGGCTTTAGAGATCCGCTGGTCTACTTGTTCAATCCCGGTTGCGATATCCATAACTCCACTCTACTGGGCGTGGCAAATCACTGACAGGGTGCTAGCGCCAGCAGCGCCCTAGGTGATATCTCCGTAGACCACCAAGTACGGTTGTAGCTGCCCACTCTCATCAGTTTCCGCGATATCCAGGGCAAATAACATTCGCCATTCCCATAGCCCGCTGCCGTCATCCACTTCTTGCAGTAACGCCCAAACTTTCTCTCCGGCCAGCAAATCACTATTGGCAGGAAGATAGCGAGAAAGCAGCTCTCGCGCGTTTTCGCCCTCGCTAATCACCGCGTGGCTACTGGCGCGCGCCCCCTGATCTAGTGGCAAGTCATCGTAGCGTTCCCAATAATCATCCAGAAGAGCCCCGCGCTCCTCATCTGACCATTCATTACCTTCGGGATGTAAATCTTGGCAATCTTGAAGGCGCGCCAGGCTATCGAAGGCTATGGCTTCTACTCGCTGCCAGGCGGCGTTACGGAATTGGCGGCGCAAAGCGAAAGGATTAGCGCTGGGCAGCTGGTTTTCTCCGCTCCCAAAGGCGGGTTCCTCCTCGGCTTCCTCCGTGAGGCTTTCCCGGCGTTTCCCGCTGGCTAGCGCCTCCCATTCATCTAGCAGCGAGGAATCCACGCCCTTAACCGTGTTGCCCAGCCAGATCAATAACTGGTCAAAGTCCTCATTGCGCTTCTCCGGCGGCACGATTTGTCCCAGGGCGCGATAGGCATCGGTCAGGTAGCGCAGCACTACCCCTTCACTGCGGGCAAGTTCAAAACGAGAAATAAACTGGGTAAAGGTCAACGCATTTTCTACCAGATAGCGCACCACCGATTTGGGGGAGGGCTCAGAGCCATAAACCCAAGGATTAGAATGCGCGAAAGTCTTAAATGCCCCGGCAATCAGCTCTTTCAGAGGCTGCGGCCAAGTGGTTTCCTCTAAAATCTCCTGACGCTGGTGGTATTCCACGCCCTCGGAACGCAACTTTTGATACACCTGGTCACGCTGAGTCTTTTGCTGGGCAATCAGCACCTGGCGCGGATCCTCCAACACCGACTCCACAATCGAAACTAAATCTAGAGCGTAATCGGGGCTATCGGGATCCAATAGATCTAAAGCTGCCAGAGCGAAAGGCGATAACGGCTGGTTAAGGGCAAAATCTTCCGGCAAGTCATGGGTGAGCACTAGGCGCCCTAGCTTCTCGGCCTCTGCAGTAGGCAAATGTCGAACCACTTCCGCCTGTTTCAAAGAGGAATAAACCTGCCCTAAACGGCGCAAATGGGGGTTGGCCTCCTGCGGAGCGTCATGGTTATTGCGCGCCAGCCACAGCAAATGTTCCCCGGAGTCCCGCCCACCGGAAAGGACGTTAAGCGCTAAGGAATGGTCAATCCGGAAATGAGAGCGCAGCGCTTCTGGCTGGGCAGCCACCAGGCGTTCAAAAGTAGAACGTCCCCAGGATACCTTCGGCTTTTGGCTATTGGAAGAGGACGTGCCCTTGCGTTTTTGTCCTTTCGCCGCCAATTTCTTGGCCTCAATCACATCGGGCGGCGCCTGCACCACCACAAACCCCATAGTGTCGAACCCGGCGCGCCCGGCTCTGCCGGCAATCTGGTGAAACTCCCTGGCTGAAAGATGCCGTTGACGACGCCCATCGAACTTGACTAGGGAAGTAAACACCACCGTGCGGATAGGGACATTTATCCCCACCCCTAAAGTGTCCGTCCCGCAAATAACCGCTAGCAGTCCCCGCTGCGCCAATTGCTCCACCAACAGGCGGTAACGAGGCAACATACCCGCATGATGCACCCCCACCCCCAGGCGTAATAGCCGCGAGAGAGTCTGCCCGAATCCCCTGGTGAAATGGACTCCTTTTAAGTGGGCAGCGATTTTTTCCCGCTTTTCGCGGTCTAGCAGATTAGCAGACGCCAACCCCGCCGCGGTTTTCACCGCGTCATTTTGGGCAAAATGCACTAGGTAGATCGGCCAGCGTCCCGCCTTGACCAGGCTTTCTAACAGGTACTGGGAGTCGTCCTCGCTATATTCCATTTCCAGAGGAACCGGGCGGGAGGCTCCGTCAACGAGCGTCACTTCCCGCCCGCTGCGCGCCTGTAAGTCCCGGATGAAGAAATCGACGTTCCCCAAGGTCGCCGACATTAACACAAACTGGACTTTCGGCAGTTCCAGCAGCGGGACCTGCCAAGCCCAACCGCGGTCAGGGTCGCCGTAAAAGTGGAACTCATCCATGATGACTACCCCGGCATCTAGCTCAGCGCCATCACGCAGTGACTGGTTAGCCAAGATTTCCGCGGTGCAGCAAATAATCGGGGCTTCCGCATTCAGAGAAATATCGCCGGTAATCATCCCCACATTCCGGGCTCCAAACAGTTCTACCAGGTCAAAAAACTTCTCAGACACTAACGCTTTAATAGGGGCGGTGTAGTAAGAACGCTGATCTTTCGCCAGCGCCGCCAAATGCCCCGCCAAAGCGATCATGGATTTTCCCGAACCAGTAGGAGTCGCGGCAATCACGTGGTGTCCGGCAAAAATCTCGGTAGCGGCTTCCTCTTGATGGGGATATAACGCTCGACGGGTAGAGGTCGCCCAATTGCTGAACCCCGCCAGGACTTCTAAGGGGTCATCCAGCTTACCCGCGTCCTCTAAATCGTCCAGCAGCTGATTTAGGGGCGCAATACTCATGCGGCTATTGTAACCAGCTTCCGCAGTGTGGACACGTTTGCGTAACCTCATCCTGCCGGATTGTCCTAATAAGGACGCCGAAAAGATTTTTGGGCGGATGAAAGGAAAAGAATAGCGTGGATCAAGCCGCCGCAATCGTTAAACAGATAGCCGATGCCATCGCCCTCTACGGCGAAATTTGGATCCTAATCGGCCTGGGGATTTTCTACACGATGATTACCCGGGGAGTGCAATTCCGGCTCTTCCGCCATATGTGGCAGGTAGTGTTGTCCTCTCGTAAAGATTCCCGCGGAGGAATCTCCTCCTTCCAGGCTTTCACTATTTCCCTGGCGGCTCGCGTGGGAGTCGGCAACGTCTTCGGGGTGGCGGCCGCCCTCATCATCGGCGGGCCGGGCGCGATCTTCTGGATGTGGATAGTAGCGCTAGTGGGGATGGCTACCTCCTTTATGGAATCCACCCTGGCGCAGATTTTTAAAATCAAGAACGAGGACGGTACTTTCCGAGGAGGTCCGGCCTACTATATGTGGTTGGGGCTGCACAAACGTTGGTTTGGTTCCATCTTTGCGGTGATCGCTATCATTACCTGTGGTTTCGTGATCACTTCCGTGCAATCCAATGCCATTGCCGGCTCGATTATGGCCACCCTCGGCACTACCGAAGCCCAGCAAGGCACGCATTCGGCGATTATTGCGGTGATTCTGTTTGTGTTTGCGGCTCCGATTATTTTAGGAGGAATTCGTTCGGTAGCGCGGGTAACCGAATGGATGGCTCCCATTATGGCCGTGGTTTACGTGATTATTGCGGTGATTATCCTGGTAATAAATATTGGGCAGATTCCCGCGATCCTAGCTTTAATCGTAAAAAGTGCTTTCACCGGTGGGGCGCTTGGGGGAGGCGTTGGCGGAGGAATATTTGCTGCCCTGATCAACGGAGTACAGCGCGGACTATTTTCTAACGAGGCCGGGCAAGGAACCGCCCCCAACGCGGCCGCAACCGCCACGGTTTCCCATCCGGTGCGGCAAGGCCTCATTCAATCGTTAGGGGTTTTCGTAGACACGATTATCGTGTGTTCTGCCACCGCCATTATCATTTTGAGTGCTCCTAAAGCGGTGCTTACCGGTACCGATCCTTCCCAGGCGGCCTCGTTGACTACGGTGGCGGTAGCCTCCCAGCTGGGGGATTGGTCAACCTATTTAATGTTGCTGATTATTTCGGTACTGGCGTTTTCTTCAATTATTGCCGCCTATGTCTATTCTGATGTGAATATGTCGTTTGTGACTACTAAACCCTGGGCATCTTGGCTGGTGCGAATGGTTTCCGTGGCGTCGGTGGTGCTAGGAGCAGTGGTATCCCTGCCGCTAGTGTGGAACGCGGTCGATATCGCCATGGCGGTTATGACCATCACCAATCTGATAGCGATTACCCTGCTGTGGAAGTGGGCAGTGGGCGCCTTAAAGGATTATTCGGCATCGCTTCGGCGCGATAAAGAGGCGGTACCGGTGTTCGTAGCTAATAACAATCCCTATCTGCCGGCAAAGTTACCCACCGATGTATGGAGCGGCGAGCCGGGCAAAGCCCTGTCTACTGAGGGCTAGGCGCCCTCGCTCGTTATAAGAAACAAAGAGCCAAGGTTTCACAGGTTTTTATGTATTTGAAAGCCTAAGGCAAAATAGGGACTATGGAACAGATCCCCGCGACAGTTGATTCTCAGTTCACGCGCAGTGACTATCTAAAAGCTTGGGCAGTTCATGTCTTTACCGCCTCTGGGGTGGTCTGGGCTGGTTGTGCGGTACTTGCCTTAATGCGCCACGACTACCTGCAGATGTGGGGATGGCTGGCGATTAGCTTGATTGTTGATGGCTTGGACGGCACTCTGGCGCGGCGCTACCGGGTGAAGGAGGTAATTCCCTGGTTTGATGGTTCCGCTCTCGATTTGATCGTAGACTATTTGACCTGGACGTTTATCCCCGCGATTTTCATGTCCCAAACCTTAGTGTTCGCTCCGGGAGCCCCCGGTAAAGGAATGGACCTAGTGGTGACCGAATTGCTGATGGTAGCGGTTTGTGCCTCCTCTATGTTCTGTTACTGCAATAAGAAAGCCAAAAGCTCCGATAACTATTTCGTGGGATTCCCGGCAGCCTGGAATATCGTAATCCTCTATCTCTATCTGGTGGCACTGCCCTGGTGGTTCAACCTGACCATCGTGCTGCTCTTTATTGTGCTAACGGTTTCTCCGCTTACTTTCTGCCATCCCTTCCGGGTAGAAAAACTGCGGTGGCTCAATATTTTGTCAGTGGTGATTTGGCTAGCCTGCATTATTTGGCTCACTATTTATTTCCCCGAACGTAACCCCTTGGTGTGGTGGGCATGGTGGATTAGCGGCGTTTACTTTATTGGCAACGGTGTGATCCGTACTTTTGTAGGTCCGCAAGCCCCACGCAAGCAGAAGCAACTAAACCATAAAAATGTCAGTTAGTGCCGGTTTCTTGTGGTTTTTGCAAAAAATTCACCAGGTAACGTTCGCGTAGATATTTCGAGCCTTCTACAAAGAACCCCGAAATAATAAACAAAATAACGATTACTATCACGTAGGTGGGGTAGTCTTTGCCGGTCATAGCGAAATATACGTAGGGAGCCGCGAAAGTAATCGCGGTAGTAAACGTACCTATGATGCGCACCAATTGGCGCTTGGCGGTAAACATGGCAAGTACTCCCCAGGTGTAGGGGATAGCGGTAACAATATCCATGGTCCATAGCACCAGCAGAGATCCATGAAACTCTTTTACCAGACTCACCGGTAAAACTCGCAGGCTGGAATAGGTAATTACCACCAGGTAGGCCAACACTTTGGGGTCAGTTAACCATTTTACTAGCGGTGAACGCCGAGTCTGGATAATCCCGCAGGCATTCAGGCCGCTGGCGATCTTAGGAGGAAGATGGGTAGCGTCAATTCCTAAGAATGCGCGACGTATTCGCTGCCGGCTGTGGACACTCAAATCTTCCCAACGCTCAATAAGGGCTTCCACCAGGTCTTCAGGATCGAGCAGCCAGGGAATTTTGGTATCTTCTTCCTGCTCGCAGGCAAGAATCGCTCCCACTAGTCGCTGGGGATAATCTCTGCCCTCAGGATATTGCGCGGTATCTAAGATTCTTCCGGTACCTAGCATCCGCGAGAAACGTTCGGCTTCTGCTCGGGTGCCCCCTCCCAGCCACACCTTTAGCGGCCGCTGTAAATCCGCACGTAGTTGCCCTAAGAATCGCTCGCCCTCTTTAGAGGCCAGGAAATGGTCAAGGCATTGTTCGGGAAGGGAAAAAAGCCAAGAAATATCGCGGGTACACCCGCGCCCCAGTTCAGAAACGCGATGAAGGCCGGCACTACGACAAATAACCACCGGATCCAGGGCATATTTGGATACCACAGCGAGATCGGTGAGCTTTTGCCCATTTTTGAAGGAAGGATCGACCATCGCCATGGTTTTAAGTCTATGAGAATTTTAGGAATTCCGGTCTTTTCGCGACAAGAAAGAAAAAAATGGTCATACTAGAGACATGAAGGTTTTAGTGACTATCGCCTCCAAGCATGGAGCGACTGAAGAAGTTGGAAAAGTTATTGTAGAGGAACTGGAGAATGCCGGTCTGGAAGTGGACCTGGAAAAACCAGAAGAGGTCTACAGCCTAGATGGATACGGGGCAGTCATTATTGGCTCAGCGGTTTATCTAACCAAATGGATGGATACTGCCAATGATTTTTGTCGCCGCTTTGCTTCGGAACTGCGCCGCACTCCGCTGTGGGCATTCTCAGTGGGGCTGTCGGGGGTTCCCGAAGACAAAGTGCAAGATCCTTCGCGGGTAGGACCAGTGCTTTTGAATATTGATCCGAAAGAATATGTGACTTTCCCAGGCAGATTGGATCCAGAGGAGCTATCTTTGCGGGAGCGCACGGTGGCTCGCCTAGGGGGTGCAGTGGAGGGCGACTTCCGCGATGACCAGTTAGTTCGTGACTGGGCAAAGAAAGTCATTGAAGAAATCAAGGCATAAATCTTTCTTTCATTACTGTCCGCAGGTTGGCGCCTGGCGAGGGATACCTCGCCAGGCGCCAACCTGCGGACATTTGTATATATAGAGGTGGTTGAGGGACGGTTGTGCAAAGTTGATCCGGTTTTGTAGCGCCCAGCTTTTATAGGTGTCTCTAGTCACAACCTCGCCCGGCAGTTATGTATAAGTATTCAATACTTGATATAAATATGCACTATGAAGGTTTCAATTGTTGGTGCCAGCGGATTTGCCGGAGGAGAAATCCTGCGGATAGTAGCTGCCCACCCCAATTTCGAGGTCGATCAGCTATGCGCGTCCTCCTCAGTAGGAAAAAAGCTAGGGGAGTTTCATCCCCAGCTTCCCCAATTAGCCAAGCAAGAATTAAAAGCAGTAGACCCGGAGGAGCTACAAGAAAGCGCCGCGATTTTCTTGGCGCTACCCCACGGACAATCCGGGAAAATAGCAGCGCAGCTACGCGCAGCCGGGGTAGAGAGCCTGTTAGTAGATTGCGGGGCCGACCATCGGCTTACCTCTAAAGCAGCCTGGGACAGTTATTATGGCGGTGAATACTGCCCGGCCTGGACCTATGGAATGCCGGAGCTTAAATGTGCTTGCGGGTCGTCGCAGCGCGAGCAGCTGGCGGCCGCCCAGCAGATTGCGGTTCCCGGATGTAACGTAACTGCGGTTACCTTCGCTTTTCAACCGCTGGTAGCAGCCGGATTGATTGATCCAAACGATATTGTCGCCACTTTAGCGGTGGGGTATTCCGGAGCTGGGAAATCCCTAAAACCGCACCTATTGGCCACCGCTGCCCTGGGGAATGCCCAGCCCTATGCGGTAGGCGGAACCCATCGCCATATCCCTGAAATCGCGCAAAACTTTGCAGTTAGCAGCGCCAGTAGCGCCGAGGACTATAAAATCACCCTCACTCCGGTGTTAGTACCCATGTCGCGAGGAATCCTGGCGACCGTAACCGCCGGGGCTACCGAAAAAACTTCTACGAAGCAGCTGCACGCCCTCTACCAGGATTTTTATCAGGAAGAAAACCTTATCCAGGTACTTGATCCTGGCGTTTGGCCACAAACCCAAGCCGTGACCGGCAGTGCAAACGTGCAGGTACAGGTGGCGCTAGATCAGCGGTCTGGCAAAATAATTGCCCTCAGCGCCCTCGATAACCTAGGAAAAGGAACCGCGCAAGCCGCAGTGCAATCAGCCAACCTCGCCCTCGGATTAGACGAATATACCGGCATCAACCAGATTGGAGTTGCCCCGTGAAAAAAGATAAAAGCCTCCAAGGCGTAACCAGCGTACCCGGATTCAAAGCCTGCGGAATCGCCTCCGGAATGCGCCGCAAAGGACGCAAAGACCTAGCGCTCGTCCTCAACACCGGGAAAAACCCGGTAGCCGCCGGGGTCTTCACCTCCAACCGTTTCGCCGCCGCCCCGGTACTCTACTCGCAGGCTGTCCTAGCAAAAGGCGCGAGTGGAATGCGCTCGGTGGTGTTAAACTCGGGCAGCGCCAACGCCTGTACCGGGGAAAACGGTTTTAAAGATACGGTGGCCAGCGCCAAGGCAGTCGCAAAGGCTCTAGAAATCGATCCGCGAGAGGTATTAGTGTGCTCCACCGGAATGATTGGCACGCCCCTGCCGATGGACAAAATGCTCTCCGGGATTGAAACCGCTGCCACGAGCCTGTCTGAAGAGGGCGGTGCCGATGCTTCCTGGGCTATTCTCACCACCGATAACGAACCTAAAACCGTTCACTATCAGGCTGAAGGTTATCAAATCGGAGGGATGGCGAAAGGGGCAGGAATGCTTGCTCCGGCTCTCGCTACCATGCTTTGTGTAATCACCACTGACGCACTCCTCGATGCGGAAACTGCCCAAAAGGCTCTAGAGCTTGCCTGTGCGAAAACCTTTAACCGGCTAGATTCCGATGGCTGTATGTCCACCAATGACACTGTGCTTTTGCTGGCCTCCGGGGAAAGTGGAACCGTTCCCAGTGGATTTACTGAAGCGCTCACTCAAACTTGCGCCCAATTGGCGCGCAAACTAGCTGATGACGCGGAAGGCGCGCAGCATACGGTAGAAATCGCAGTCACCGAAGCCGAAAGCGAAGCCGGGGCTTTAATCGCCGCGAAAACCATTTCTCGCTCAAACCTGGTGAAAACCGCCATTGCCGGATGCGACCCCAACTGGGGAAGAATCGTTTCCGAACTGGGAACCGTGCCCGAAAGCGTCTGCCCCTACGACCCGAGCGCGGTATCGGTGCTGTTCAACGGGGTGCAAGTATGTAAAAACGGTGCCGCTTGGGGAAACCGGCAAGACGTTCCCTTTGAAAGCCGCGACGTGCATCTGGAGGTACGCCTGGGAGCCGGAAACGCCCAGGCCAGCGTACTTACCAATGACCTTACCCACGAATATATTCATATCAACGCGGACTATTCATCATGAGCACAAAAGGATTATCAGCCTGGGACAAAGCCGGGGTACTGCTAGAAACCTTGCCGTGGCTGCGCGAATACTCCGGCTCGCGGATCGTGATCAAGTACGGCGGAAACGCCATGATTTCGGAAGAGCTCAAAGCCGCTTTCGCCCAGGATGTAAGTTTCCTGCATGAATGGGGGATTGAACCGGTGGTGGTGCATGGGGGTGGCCCGCAAATCAACTCCATGCTGAAAACCCTGGGGATTGCAGCTCCCTTTGTTTCCGGTCTGCGGGTCACTAGCCCAGAAGTAATGAAAGTCGTGCGCATGGTGCTTACCGGGACAGTGCAGCGCGAACTGGTTTCGCTACTCAACGAATCCTCCATCGCGGCAATCGGGATTTCTGGCGAGGACGGGGCGTTTTTGCGTGCCCAAAAACAGGGGGCGACCGTTGATGGAAAACCCGTAGACCTGGGGCTAGTGGGTAAAGTAACTGCCGTAGATCCTGGACCGATAGAGGATTTACTGCAATCGGGGCGTATCCCGGTGGTTTCCTCCATTGCGGTAAACCAAGACAATCCTACGCAGGTATTAAATATCAACGCGGATTTGGCGGCCGCGGCAGTCGCAGGCGCCATTGGGGCGAAGAAACTAATCGTCCTCACCGATGTGAAAGGACTCTATCGCAACTGGCCAGACCCAGATAGTCGGATTTCGCAGCTTCGGGCGAGCGAGGCCGCCCAAATGCTGACTACTTTGGAAGCGGGAATGCGCCCCAAAGTGCAAGCCTGTATCCAAGCCTGTGAGCAGGGAGTACCTCGAGCCACCATTATTGATGGGAGGGTGCCGCACTCGATGCTGCTAGAAATCTTCACCGATACCGGATTTGGAACTATGGTGATGGGAGATAGCCATGACTAATTCTGAATGGAAAGCCAGTTATCAGGACAATCTTTTAGGGGTGTTCGGGCAGCCGCAGGCCTGTTTTACTCACGGACAAGGCACCCGGGTGTGGGATACAGACGGCAAGGAATATCTAGATTTACTGGGTGGAATCGCTGTGAACGCCCTCGGATATGCTCACCCAGAAATAGTGAAGACTATTCACGAGCAAGCCAGCCGTTTTACTCACGTATCGAACTTTTTTACTACCCATCAGCAGGTAGAGGCCGCGCAAGCAGTTAAGAAAATCTGTGCCGAAGGGTGGGGTAGCGGGCGGCAGGCGGAAATCGTCTCCCAGGCGCGAGTGCTATTTGTAAACTCGGGCACCGAAGCCAATGAAGCCGCCTTGAAAATGGCGTTAGCCGCCCGGCCGGGAGGGCGCGCGATTGCACTTAAAGGCGCATTTCACGGACGTACTCTGGGGGCACTATCGCTAACCTATAAAGCTCCCTACCGCGAACCCTTCGTGCCCTTTGTGGGGCCTACCGAGTTTGTGGAGGCGTCGGTAGCAGGCATTGAAGCGGTAGACCCCGAGGGCGTATCCGCGATTTTCCTAGAACCCCTGCAAGGAGAAGCGGGGGTAATCCCCCTAGCACCGGAAGTTGTAGCGGCAGCACGCCAGCTCGCTGACCAAACCGGCGCTCTGCTAATTTTTGACGAAGTGCAAACCGGGATGGGCAGATGCGGAAAATGGCTTGCCCACCAGGGAATTTATCATGACGGAAAAGAAATAATCCCGGATGTGGTAACCCTGGCGAAAGGACTGGGCGCCGGAGTGCCGGTAGGGGCCTGCGTGGCGATGAACCAACGCGCTGCCAGTGCCCTAAAACCAGGAAGTCACGGCACCACTTTTGGGGGAAACCCGCTGGTAACTTCAGTAGTGGCGCGCACCATCTCCCTGATGGAGGAACTGGATTTACCGGCGCACGCTAGCGCAATTGGGGACGCCTGGATGCAGGCGATTGCCGAGGCCCAAATCCCAGGGATAAAAGAAACCCGGGGGCAAGGGCTGCTGCGCGGCCTCGTCCTCGAAAAAAATGTTGCCCCGCAACTGGCGAAGGCTCTGTTTAAGGCGGGTTTTATCGTTAATGCTCCGGCAGCGAACATAATTCGCTTGGCGCCGCCCCTAATTATTGAACTTGACGAAGCAAAAACCCTGATACCGGCGTTAAAAGAAGCGCTCGCGCAGGTAGAACTAGACCTAGAAAAAGGAGAATAACCATGAGTAAAGATCGGGTAGTACTGGCATATTCGGGCGGATTGGATACTTCGGTGGCCATCGGCTGGATCGGGGAGCAAACCGGCAAAGAGGTGATCGCCTGCGCCGTAGACGTAGGGCAAGGCGGGGAAGACCTGGAGGTAATTCGCCAGCGTGCCCTGGATTGCGGGGCAGTCGATGCCTATGTGGCTGACGCTAAGGACGAGTTCGCCGAAGAATATTGCCTACCGGCAATCAAAGCCAACGGCCTATACATGGATCAATATCCGCTGGTATCGGCGCTTTCTCGGCCGCTAATCTGTAAACACTTGGTGAAAGTAGCGAAAGACTTTGGCGCCGACACTGTGGCTCATGGTTGTACCGGTAAAGGTAATGACCAAGTACGTTTCGAGGTGTCGCTCACCAGCCAAAACCCGGAGATTAAATGCATCTCCCCGGTACGGGATCTGGCGCTCACCCGGGACGTGGCGATTAAATACGCGGAAGAACACGAACTGCCGATCGAAACCACTAAACACAATCCCTTCTCTATTGACCAGAATGTGTGGGGGCGCGCGGTAGAAACCGGATACCTGGAGGATCTATGGAATCCACCTACTAAAGACGTCTATGTTTACACCGATGACCCCGCCTACCCTCCGATCCCGGATCAGGTAGTTATTAGTTTTGCAGAGGGCGTGCCAGTAGCTTTGGACGGGCAAAAAATGTCGCCCCTGGAAATCATTCAAGAAATGAACCGCCGGGCAGGCGCCCAAGGGATAGGTCGCCTAGATATGGTGGAAGACCGCCTGGTAGGGATTAAGTCGCGGGAAATCTATGAGGCTCCCGGCGCGGTGGCGCTGATTATTGCCCACCAAAACCTAGAAAACCTGACCCTAGAGCGCGAACAGGGACGCTTCAAACGGCAAGTGGAACAACGCTGGTCAGAACTGGTTTATGAGGGGCAATGGTATTCGCCGCTCAAAGGGTCGCTCGATGCCTTCGTAGAAGACAGCCAAAAATATGTCACCGGCGATATCCGGATGATTCTGCACGGCGGGCGGGCAGTAGTTGATGGACGGCGCTCCGAAGTCGGCTTGTATGACTTCAACCTGGCGACCTACGATTCAGGAGACAGCTTTGACCAGTCCCTCTCGCGCGGATTCATCGGAATCTATGGGCTCTCAACCCAGTTGGCAGCGGCGCGGGAACAAAAAGAAAGCAAGAAATAACTATGAGCGAACAGGTATCGCTATGGGGAGGACGCTTTTCGGGCGGACCTTCCCAGGCTTTAGCGGCACTTTCAGTATCCACCCATTTCGATTGGCGCCTGGCGCTCTATGATCTAGCGGGTTCGCGCGCCCATGCTCGGGCGCTCGCGGGAGCCGGCCTGCTAGACGGCGAGGAACTATCGCAGATGATGGCGGCTCTGGGGCGGCTGGAAGAAAAAGTTAAAAGCGGTGCCTTCACCCCCGACCCCGGTGATGAGGACGTGCATACCGCCTTAGAGCGGGGGCTATTGATTGAGGCTGGTGAGCATTTAGGGGGGAAACTGCGCGCTGGACGCAGCCGCAACGACCAGATCGCCACCCTCATCCGGATGTACCTGCGAAACCAGGCACGCGCCCTCGCCGAGAGAATTATTGAGGTCGCAGAAGCGCTAGTGAGTCAAGCGAAAGCCGCCGGAGATACCGTAATGCCCGGGCGCACCCATATGCAGCACGCCCAGCCGGTATTGCTAGCCCACCAGCTACTCGCCCACGTGTGGCCGCTGCTGCGAGACATTCAGCGTTTTGAAGATTGGGACCGGCGCGCCGCCACCAGCCCCTACGGATCCGGGGCGCTCGCGGGCAACACCCTGGGATTAGACCCGGAGCAAGTAGGGGCAGACCTAGCCTTTAACCGGGTAGTAGAAAACTCCATAGACGGAACCGCCACCCGCGACGTGGTAGCCGAGTTCGCGTTCATCTGCGCCATGACCGGGGTCGATATCTCCTGCCTCGCAGAAGAAATCGTTATCTGGAATACCAAAGAGTTCGGGTATGTCACCTTAGATGACGCGTTCTCTACCGGTTCATCAATCATGCCGCAAAAGAAAAATCCGGACGTGGCAGAATTGGCGCGCGGTAAAGCCGGTCGCATGATTGGGGACTTAACCGGTCTGCTCGCGGTACTTAAAGGTCTACCTTTTGCTTATGCTCGTGACCTGCAAGAAGATAAAGAGCCAGTCTTTGACCAGGTTGATACTTTAGAGGTATTACTTCCAGCAGTCAGCGGCATGATAGCCACTATGAAGATTGACTATGGCCGCCTAGAAGAACTCGCGCCGCAAGGGTTCTCGCTGGCCACCGATATTGCCGAGTGGCTAGTGGCACGGGGAATGCCGTTTAGGCAAGCGCATGAAGTATCCGGAGCCTGCGTGCGCAAATGCGAAGAAAACGGGATAGAACTAGCGGATTTGAGTGACGAGCAGTTCGCCGCCATCGACCCGCTGCTAACTCCCGAAGTGCGGGAAGTGCTCAGCCCCGCCGGTTCGGTGCGCGCCCGCGCCGCCCGCGGCGGTACGGCGCCCGCGCAGGTCGCGCGGCAGTTGCAATCCGCCGAGCAGCAGATCGCGCGCATCCGCACCGATTTCGCCGGCAAACGCCTGGAATTCAAATAGTCCCTTCCCTGCTGCTGAGCGGGAGGAAAAACTATTTCCGCGCGTGGGGGCGGATTTTGCCTCGCGCCCCGAAATCCGGAAAATGCTCTGGCATTTTCACGGATTTAGTGCCCGAAGCC
>OBUQ01000664.1_pt1 | contig 19838 bp, 20 predicted proteins | sample 1494951 | NCBI WGS metagenome assembly OBUQ01 (sample SAMEA2579938, study PRJEB22360) | human gut metagenome | biome: human gut; feature: human-associated habitat; material: faeces | place: Denmark | collected 2008/2010
CCTGATCAAACCCCAAAAAACAACGAATTTATACACACAATTCAGGTATTAACCCATTTATCGGGTTACTGGAGTGTCCGCATTGATGACAAAATAGAATCGTATTCAGAATCAATAAATCTCAATTAGAAATTTGGCAATGCGGTTCCCATTACCGGGATAAATAGGATTCGTGGATTAAGGAAATGCCGGGGGACAACCCCCCGGCTCCTGGAAGCCCTTCCAAAGAAAGACCACTTTTATTGTCCGTTAAATGTGCTGGTGTTTTCAAGTGAACGTCGTACCTTATATATTTGCAGCGCGAAAGCTTTTCAGTGCCTCTTTTAGTTTGAGCGCGAAAAATTTATGTGAATGGACTAGCTGTTTTTAGTTTCGGGTTGGGGGAATATGTCTAGTAATTGCCTGGTTAAGCAGGCAACTTAGCAGAGTCCTTGCTGGGTATTCGCCTTTGAAAAAAATTTGAATATCGCAGTTTGAATGGTTTTGGGTGGGGTCTACGGTGTCTAGGTAGTCAATAACTTGCTTTTTCGCGTCAGCTAGTTTTTCAACCTGAGTGTATTGGTCAGGCGCTATTTCTAATTCCCAGCCGTTCTCCCATGGAGTTGCCTTAACGAAGATTTGCATTTTTACTCCTTTCTATTACTTTAAGAGCGATCCTTGCCTCTCCCGGCGATAGTTGTTTGGTTCTGACGATTGCTGTTTTTATCTGACCTTTCGTCCAGACCTCGTGATCTCCCTTACCTGATTGCGATCTAGCGGTGACGGGGGTTTTCTAATTCCTAAGATTTACCCCAATTTTGATTTGGTATATAAAAATACCATAAATAATAAAGTAAACCTCTTGTTTTTTTATTTATTTATTCTTAGAATAGTTTGGAGAAAGGGGTGGATACAGATGGCAACCAACACCGTTAACGTCAATTTCAAACTAAAGGCAGACGATAAACGTTTGATGGAAAGTGCCTGCCGGGAACTTGGGCTTTCAATGAGTGCAGCGTTCACGATTTTTGCAAAAAAAGTTGGTCGTGAACGCCGGATACCGTTTGAAGTCTCCGCTGACCCCTTTTACTCTGAAGAGAATCTTTCCCGTCTTAAGAGGGCGATTGACGAGGTCGAAGCAGGCAGGAAACAGCTGGTTCCGCATGATCTGATCGAAGACTAAAATCATGCAAATTGTGTGGAGCGAGGAAGGTTGGGAGGATTACCTCACTTGGCAGACTCTCGACAAAAAGACGTTACGTCGAATAAATCGGCTTATCACGGATATTAAGCGTAACGGGTATGACTGCACCGGAAAGCCAGAACCGCTGAAGGGTGATTTATCGGGTTTCTGGAGTGTCCGCATCGATGAGAAAAATCGAATCGTATTTAGGATCAAGAACTCTCAACTCGAAATTTGGCAGTGTGGCTCCCATTACCGCGATAAATAAGATTCTTGGAGTAAGGAAATCGGCATGCAACAGGACACAGAATCTGAGTTCATCCCCACAGAGACTTCACCGGCCTCAATGGACGAACTGATGAACGAGTTTGAGCTCTCTGACGCGGATCTTGAGCAACGCGCTCAGGAATATGAAACAGAGACTTGGAGCCTGGGTCATGAGCGTATTTATGCTGGCTCCCACTATGATGCGGTGGGCAGAAAACGTGTCACTGTTATCTATCCGGCGGAAGATGTTCAGAAGGTTTCGAGTATCGCCAATGCGCAAGGGGTGAAAGCATCGGACATATACCGGAAAGCTCTGTCTGATTATCTTCACCGCATTGACCACGAGTACAACATAGCAGTGACAGGTTGAAATTCCTGCTACTTAGCGGCGGCTAAAACTGTCCGCTTTATTTTAGGCGCCGGTAATCGCAGTCCTAAGGGGTGGTCAAGTTAGCTAACAACGTACTAGCAGAAATCAACCCTAACTGACTGGGCTGAAGTGGGGTAGGGGCCAGACGATTAGCATGGCTTTACCAACAACCTGATCTTCGGAGACGGTACCGATGGCTTTGGTGCGGGAATCAAGTGAAATGGAGCGGTGATCGCCCAGCACGAAGTAGCGGTGTTCGGGCACTTGGTAAGGGAATTTAATATCGCTTTTCCCGATTTTGCTGCCCTTGACATAGTTTTCCCGCAGGGGCTTCTTGTTGACCACGATGGTGCCGTCCTCGCGCATATCTATCCAGTCACCGGGTTGCCCGATTACCCGTTTCAACAGCACCTTGTTGTTGTAGTAAAAAGCGATAATGTCGCCGCTTTGGAAGTTGGAGTGGCGGCTGGCGACCACCAAATCCCCATCTCGCAGGGTAGGGGTCATGGATTCGCCCCGGATTTGAAGCACCGACATAAAGAAAGTGGCAACCAGGATCCCGATGGCGCTCACTACGATAATCACTTCCGTTATCCGCACCAGCAGGCGAAAGGCGGGGCGGGCACGCAGCTTTTCCCACTGGGTTTTTATTTTAGAGGTGGCGTTGGCGATTTTTTCGCTCTGACCCTGGTTTGCAGCAGTCGACTTAGCCTCAGTCTGCGGGGAGGCTTTATCTTCCTGAGGAGGACGAGGGGCGGGTGATAATTCCTTTTCCTCGCTATTTTCTTGCCCCTCCCGGCTATGATTCACCGCCGCAGTCTCGCTATCTGAGAGCTTGCGGGGATCCTTCTTAAGGGCGCGACGCGGCTCAAAATGCCGGGGCTTAGCTGGGGGTTCTGCCTCTATCAGCGGCTCTCTTTGGTTCTCCTCTGGGTTCTCGGTCGGGATTTTAAGGTAGGAGGAAACGATGTCGCTAGTTTCGCTACGTTTCCGGCGTTCAGATCGTTTTGGCAGGCCAGAAGCGGGTTGAAAATCGCCCATTAATTACCTCCGCTTGCTTTGCTGCCTCTTAGTGTACTGTAACGCTTATTTCTGTAATGCTATGGCATCTTTGCTGTTGCCCCGGCAATATCTCCTAAAACCTAAGCATTTCAGGCTGCTGAGGGCAGGAATGTCTTAGTTTACCGCCCGACGGTTACATGCGAGAGTTGATTCCTCTTCCGGGTAGTCCCGCAGCTATCGGGGAGGCAGCAAATGCGACTTCAGTTCCTATGCAAAAACAATATTAAACTGATACCATGTTCATGTTGCTTTAATTTAAGAGGGTTAATGCAGCTGTGTCCCTGTTTGAAAATTTTAAGTGCAGAAAGCACGGGAAGTGAGGAATAATGGGCACTCCTATTAGAAATTATTCACGTGGGGGGGGGGTTCAGTAGACTTTTTGCTGGCCTCTTCCTGCTACTGGGCATGATTGCAGCGTTGTCGCTGTCCTTTGCCCAGTTAGCGTCGGCATCTCCTCTGCGTCCTGCCGGCAAAAACCTTGATAAGACCTGCGCCCCAGAAATTACTATTACCGCGCAAGAAGGCGATCATACTTACGGCGCTTATCAACTGTTTGGTGGTAATGTCTCCGGCGGAAAACTAACCGATATTCAATGGGGCACCGGCATTGATTCTGCTGCCCTGCTTGCTGAGCTAAAAACCAGCACCATTGACGAGCTGAAGGCGGTAACTACTGCTCCGCAGTTAGCAGAGAAGCTATCGAAGCTGGAGAGCTCCAAGGTTATTGAGTTTTCCAAGATCGCCACGAAGCATGTTACGGGGACTGCAAAAACCTTTACCAAATCTGGTGAGGCTGCTCCTTTCTCCTACAAAGCAACCTTGGGCGAAGCTGATCACGGCTACTACCTGGTGAAAGATACCGATAATAAGGCTGCAGCGCTCACTTCCCCGATTCTGAAGGTCGCGGGTTGTACTGTCAACGTTGAGGCTAAGGGCTCGGTTCCTACTTCTACTAAGAAGATTAAGGAAGACTCCACTGATAAATGGGGCGATACCGCTGATCTCGATGTGGGACAGGAAGCCCCCTTCAAACTGACCGGTACTATGCCCAGCAACATTGCGGACTTCACTACCTACAAATATGGTTTCAAAGACTTCATTTCTAAGGGCTTTACTTTGCGGGAGGGCTTTGACGCTACAGATCTCACCGTAAAAATCGGAGATAAAAAAATAACTCCGGATACGGTAAACGTCACTGATATCACCGATGATACCCACGGCGCTGAATACAACGGCGGTAAGCAGATCGAAATTATGTTCACCGATCTGAAAGCCACTGCGAAAGCCGCGGGCGTTGACCTAACCGCAAGCTCGGAAGTCACCGTGGAATACACCGCGAAGGTTAACGAACATGCCGTGATTGGTGGTAAGGGTAACCCCAACAAGTCCTTGGTTGTTTATCAAAAGGGCTTTAACGATGGTGACGGGACGGGCGAGACTCCGGAAGACGAAGTTTGGGCTTTCACCTACCAGCTTGATACCACCAAGGTTGACTCTGCTAATCCCGAAACCAAGCTAAAGGATGCGCAGTTCCGTCTGTACAACTCCGACAAGACCAAGAGCGCCGAGATCAAGGATAACAAGATTGTTAAGTGGGTTGACGGCGACGCGGGCACGGTAATCACCACCCCCGAAGGTGGCGTCTTCAATATCACCGGTCTGGATGCCGACACCTACTACTTGAAAGAGATCAAGGCTCCTGCGGGCTACAACCTGCCGACAGGGGACGATGCCTACTTCAAGTTCGTTATCGCTGCCAACCTGACTGTGGGCGATGATGGTAAAGGCAAGATCGAGTCTCTGACCATCACCCCCGGTAAAGGACAGGCTGCCGATGGTGATATTCCCACCGGTAAAGTCGAGATGAACATTACTAACACCTCCGGTTCCACTCTGCCTGAAACCGGCGGTATCGGTACTGCCATCTTTACGGTAGTTGGTTTGCTAGTTATGGCCGGCGCGGCAGGCGCATTCGTCTGGCGGCGCAAGCAAAACAGCTAAATAGCATAATCATCCGATCATGAAGGCAAGCATGGTCGTGTGACCAGAGAATCTTTTCTCTGGTCACACGACCACCGCCAATTCCATTTTTTAGTGCGTAACCCATCCAAGGCTCCCCGGCAGGGCTAGGAAAGGAAAAATAAGTGCAACCGCTCCCGGTAGATCAGCAAGTGGCTTCGGCCGCTGATGACCTGGATCAGCGGCACCTAAAATCCGATTCTGACCCCAAAGAACAGAACCTGGATGATCAGGGAACTTCGCGCCGCCAGGACTCGGCCTCCGCATCTGGCCAAGCAACCGGCGCGCCGGGCGCTAGGCGGTCAAGAATCCCCGATCTTGCCTTCATAGCAGTATTCGTGGGCGGCATGTTGGTGTTCTTTTACCCCACTATCAGTAACTACTGGAACACCCTGCAACAAGGCCGCGCAATCGCGGAATACACGCAAACCGTAAATAAGATGCGCCCCGGAGAACTCCAGCAGACCTGGGATGAGGCCGAAGCCTATAACCAGGAACTGCTGTCCAACCCGGCGCGCTACCATCTGTCCCACTCGCAAATGCAGCGATACCTTTCCTTACTTGATATCGGGAAAACCGGGATGATGGGGCATATCGAAATCGAAAAACTAGGGGTAGATCTACCCATCTACCACGGCACCGAGGACTCGGTACTGCAGGTAGGGGCAGGGCATGTGCCCGGCAGTTCGCTACCTACCGGCGGGGAAGGCACCCACACGATTTTGTCTGGGCATCGCGGATTGCCCAGCGCCAAACTATTTACCAATCTTGACGAGCTAGAGGAGGGCGATCGCTTCGTGTTACACGTACTAGATCGTGACCTGGCTTATCAAGTTGACCAAATCCGGGTAGTCGAACCTAAAGAACTATCGAATCTAAAAATTATTCCTGGGCAAGACTACGCGACTTTAGTAACCTGCACGCCCTATGCGATTAACACCCACCGGCTGCTGGTACGCGGTCACCGGGTTCCCTACGGAGGGGACGCCGGCTATGTGGCCGCCGATGCAGTCGCTATGGATCCGGTGATGGTTTCGCTAGCCATCTCGGTGCCGGTGTTAGGAATCATTGTGGCGATCACCGTGACGCATCTGCGGCGTCGCCGAAATCAAGCGGGAGGAAAGACGGAAGCACTATGAGCAAAGCAATTAGTTTCAACCGCTTATTAGGGACGCTGGCTGCGACGATTTTGGCCACGCTGCTGGGAATCGGGATGCTCACTCCCGCCGCCGCGCACGCCGCACCCCCGGCTGACTCCCCACAGACCCCTGGCGAAACCAGTGCGCCCTCTGGCACTACCTCTTTAGATTTAGTAAATCTAGAAAAGATTGATCAAAACGCGAAAGGCACTATCACTCTCGATTTTCACTACGAGGGCGCGCCTTTAGCGGGGGTGAAAGTCTCCGCCTATCGGATAGCGCAGGCGAAGCGGCATTTCCCTGCACTGCCGGCCTATCAGCAGTATTTACAAGCATTAAAGTGGAATGACTTCCAAGATAAAAGCGGGGCGATTCCCGCGGGCAGCGTTGACGCCAGTAAATGGGCGGACTTCGCGGGCAACCTCGCTAACCATATCCAGGCCGATCAGGTAGCGCCAGAGGCGACGGCGACCTCGGATAGCAATGGGAAAGCGACCTTTAATAACCTGAAGGTAGGGGTGTATCTGCTGCTGACTGATCCCTTTACCAGTACGGCTGCCAGCGGGGAAACCTATGTTTTTAATCCCTCGCTAGTTACTGTGCCGAGCCTAGTTGACGGAAAACTGCAATACGGCGTAAACGCAGTGGCGAAGCTAGAAAAAGTGCTTCCCAAGCCGGCGCAATACCAGGTGGTTAAACACTGGCAGGACGGCGGAAACCAAACCGCGCGTCTGCAGTCAGTCAAAATACAGATTCTACGGGACGAAAAACTATTCCAAACCATCGAGTTAAACAGCGCAAATAACTGGACCTACCGTTGGGAGGACAGTGAGGGACACCGTTGGGCAGTAGCCGAACAGCTGGACAACAGCCCCTACACGGTTAGCTACGAAAAGGTTGGCCAGGCTTTCACCGTGACTAATACTTTAGTTCCCAAGAATCCCCCCAAGCGTCCTCCGTTATCAAGGACGGGCGCGAATCTAAATTACTTATGGCTAGCCCCCGTGCTGATGGTTTTAGGGGCAGGCGGGATTGCTGCGCGGCGCCGGCAAGTAGCGACGGCAGGCAGCAGTGATTTCAAATCGGAAAGCGCGACCAACTCTAGGCAAAACCGCGCAGATAGGGAGGCGAAATAGTGTTTAATCAACTCTATAAAGACCGCACTCGGCTGCTAGCTATCCTGGCGGCGCTTTCTTTCCTGGTAACCACGCTGCTTCTGGCGATTCCTTCCTACTCTTTAGGGATTAAAGAGGCCAATAATCTGGGGGCAACTAATGTTTCGCGGCCGATGCGGGCGCCAACCTCCTGCCAGGTTGAACCCGGTACGGTAACTACTGAACTGTTAAAAGCCGGCGATGGACAGGTAGCGATAGTAAATCCCCAGCCCGGGACCGAAAATCCCGAGACTGAAAAGGCCGAGGCGATTAACAAGGGCAATATTAGCCAGCGTTGGACCGGGGAAGCCTTTAGCCAAAACATCGGGATCTCCAACACGGCAGCCGCTAAAGCGAAAGTTTATCGGGTATATTTCCGCTTTACCGACAAAACTCCTGCCGCTCCCGGCTATGTTTTAGGTGGGAAGGCCTCCGCCAAACTGGAGGCAGGAAAGACCTACTATCAGGCGGAGGGAAATAAGAACCCCTACACCTTTAACCAGGTACAAGATAGTACCGGTAAAGATATTCCCGGCTACTATTACATCGAGATTGCCGGTTCCGATATCGGGGATGCTTTCTTACTTCCGGTGAAAGCCAAGCATGATTCTCCCACTTCCGCCGGTGGGGATCTGAAAGTTTGGATCGAGGAACTTACTCCCGAGGATAAAGCAGCACTGGGCAAGAAAGGCCAAGAACCCAGCTGCCAGGTACAGGAAAGTACTTGGGATACTATTCGGCAAAAATATGAAGCTAAGAAAGAGCTGCTCAACAAAGACCCGCTTGATTGGTTGGATAAACCGATACCAGACGTGGTTTGGGGATCGGCGACTGACCCCAGTATTGCCTATGACCAGCAAAGCGGAAACTATTATATTAAGAACCTGCGTTACACTTTCCGCAATACCCCGGTAACCACCGAGGGAATGCCCAAAGCCAAAGTTGGTCAGGATCCCGCTGTTGATTCTACCTATGTAGATACTTTTACCCTGCCCGAAGGGGTGGAGTTTAACCCCGAATACCTAAAGAAGGTGGGGAACACTGGCTCAATTCGCGATTGGTATACCCAGATCCCAGGGTGGACAATCAGACCAGGGGACAAAGATAGCAACGGCCAATATATAACCTTAAATATTGATAATAATGGTGAAACAGTCCCGTTATTCGCCCTGCGCGGTTCCAATATTTACCTAAGTTCCCTTAGTTACCAGTTCGATCCTGCGAAGCGCACTCTAAAAATTACCTACGATGTGGGGGCAAGACAGAATAAACCAAATCTGGTTGATCGAAATGTAAAAATTCGGTTTGGTGACAACTTCTTGCTGGTGAAGGATCCAAAGCCGAATCAAACCTACAATTTGCACAATGAGTTTGCGGCAACCACCGAGTACACCCACACTGATCGCGCTTCATCTAAGGCAGCAGTCACCAACCCGGTGACCATGCAAGGCCCGGTTCCCGAGGTAACTAAGACCCACGAAGGCGGAAAAGGGCAAAGCTTCTATCGGGGCGACCCCATTGACTTTACGATTACTGCCACTAACAAGGGATCTGGCCCCTGGAAGATTAAAGAAGGTAAGGATGACGAAGGCATTATTGCCGATCACCTGCCCGAAGCCTACTACCTTGCCCCCGCGCAAATGGCCAAAATGTTTAGTGAGGACGGGGATGGCCTCACGATTAACATCACCGGCGCCCAGATCTGTGAAAACTATGTACCCGCAAAACACACCACTACCAGCGGTAAAGAGGGTACGGGGCAGGTGCATCTAGATTGCGCTAAGGCTAAGCCCGCAGATTTGAAACTAGAGAAACAAGCCGATGGGAAGATAGCGATTACCCAGGCGGGAGCGACTAAGACAGTTGATAGCACTGCGGCCGCCTTGCAGGATGCCCTAAAAGACTTGATAGTAGTGCAAGCTACTCGCTATCAAGTGGCTTGGGAAGTACCGAACCACGTGATTTACGGTGGAGACAGCATTAAACACGTGGTAAGGGCGACCGTTAAAGATGACTTTATGGCCGGGAAAGATTTTACCGAGCAGCAAACCACTAACAAAGTGAATCTGAACGATCAAGACGTTCCAGATACGGTAACTACGGTCAACTCTTTCGAGGTTAAAAAAGCCGCCTATGTGAAAAATGAGAAGGTAGAACAAAACGGAAAGCCAATTCCAGTGGGAACCGTGGTTAAATATCAACTCTCCCTAGAACGTAAAGGCGGGAAAGCCGAATATAACGCCCTGCCCTTTACCGATAAGCTCTCGGGAGCGCAAGTACTGTTAGTGCCAGTTAAAGGGGATAACGCAACTAACCCGGATCTGCAAGGGCTGAAGAAATACAACTATGACGGACAAGATTATTACCTGTTAGATAAACCAGGGACTTATAAAAATGTTCATTTCAGTGCTACCGAAAAGGTAGGCGATTCCTCTTCAAGCAAAGACTTCATTGCCGACCGCATCGAAGTGAAGAAACTTGATAACGGGGCGGGTATCGCCACCTCGACCTATTGGTATATGGCCAGCCAAGATTTTGCCAACCCGTCTAAGGTTAGCGTGGACTACCTGACCCTCACCGATCCGGAAAAGACCGGATATACCAAGGTTAAAGACGGGCACCCCGATGCGCTAAATATTGGGGGAGTCGAGTCGCCGAAATACAGCATTACCGATAAGACCGAGATGAGTATCTCCAAGCTGGGGGCAGACAAGCGGATAGTCACCAAGCGGGGCGCTACTTTTGATGAAGACTCTTTACTAAGCCAAAGCCCCCTGAATGCCGGGAAGAAGGTTACCTATCGCCTGGCTCTGTCAGTGTTTGGGGATGATCCTTTTATAGTAACTGGCAAGGACATATATGATGCGCTGCCCCCCAGTTTGCCGGGTAAACCCTGGACCAAAGACCAGTTATCCCTGGAGATTCCAGAGGGGCAAAACGGGCTAAAGGTCACTGCCGGCGACCTCAAGAACTGGAAGATTACCGATACGAACCCGGCCGATGCCTCTTCCAGTGACACCCAGCAATACCTGGTTTGGGATCAGGATCTGCAACTGGAAGTATCCGGCTCGGTATATATGTATGTAACCTGGCAGCTACCTGAGGGAGCCGACTGGGATAACTATCGCAAGAAATACCAGTCAGACACCCTATTTAACACTTGGCATGTAAAGAATGACTCCTATTCGGTAAGCCACTACCTGGGCGGAAAAGCGGGAGCTACCCTGCAAAAAGGCGTAGCTGACACCGGGGTAGTTGCGAAAGAAACCTACAAGGTAGAAACCAAAACCATATATTCGTGGGGTGGCGAAGGTAGCAGCAGCTCAACAGAGGATTACACCGTGCTGCGACCAGATGACACCGCCAGCGGCAGGGTCGTATACTCGAACTCTGCGGAAGACGATCGTGCCAAGAACTATAGGTATGTGCGTTATTACAACGTTTTGCATAACGATGGCGAGTCGCGCCTGTATATTAATGACATTCAAGATATCTTGCCTAAAGGCTTCCATTTCATCGCCGGCATTGATGATCAATCAAATTTGAAAAATAATCAGTGCCACCAAGATGGAGATAAAAAGATCTGCACCACTCGTAACGATCCTAATACGGGTAAACCGGCACCAGAAGGGATCGGTATCCAGGTGGACAGCTGGGACGACACCTATTATGACGGTGTTTTTCCCGGGGATACTGCTCGCGGAGGCACGTTACCGGTACGGAAGATGTGGCGATCCAGTGCCGAAAACACTCCCGTGGATTTCCCGGGAGAAAAACCCAAAGTAGCCTCTTTACAGGCGATAGTAGATGCGCAAAACCCGCGCCATGTAACTTTCCGCCTGGATAACTCTAAGGCAGGTTCCAATCTGGGATATGACGCCGAGCGGGATAAATACTATTTGAACCCCGGGGAAACCGTAGGGTATAGCTACCTGGTAGCAGTCGGCGAAAAAATCAAAACTGAGGATTTAAGTCGTAACCAGATCGCTATGCCCTATGACAATCAGCAGGGGCAAAAAATACAAGTCAATCCCGACATTGAGATTACCTCAAAGCCCCTAGGGCAGGCACCAGCAAATGACGGGGATCGCCAGATAATTGACACCAACAACGCTAACCAAAAGGGTTTTGTTGGTGGAGACGATAATACCCAGTGGCTATCTTCCCAAGTGGATCTGACTCGCGGAGCAATCTTGCCGGGAGTCTCAAAGAAGTTAGTCGCTAAAAAGAACGCGGCTGGTACCACTACTAAAGATCCCAAGGCCGCCGGATACCCGGATACTTTAACTTGGGAAGTAACCGCCCACAATGACGGAAAGCAACCGATCACCGACTATGTAATCAGCGACCGTCTGGATCCCAACTATGTCTTTACCGGGACAGTTACCTACGTTTCGCATCCTCCAAAGCAGGCAGACGGGGGCGGTTCACGCTACCAACTGCTCAAATTTGACGATGGATCTTGGAAATATGACGCGAAGGGTAAACCGCAGAGCGTGACTGTAACATACAAGAATCCTGCTTATTTCAATAGCACGACCTCTTTGGAAGTTAATGGTCAGCCTTTGGCGGTGTTGGGGGGAAGAACCGTGTTCCACGTGTCCCTCACTTTAAACGAGGACAAGCTGCAGCTTAACGTGCGGGCTGTTCCCGGTACCGATGGGAAAAAGGCTCCCGGGCAGGGCTATGCAGTTCCAGGCAATCCCCTAATGCCAGAAGGCACCGCCACCTTGCAGCTTTCTAGCAAGAATCCGAAGCAAAACGGTGATTATCGGATGGTGTTCAACAACGCCTACGTGACTCCGATTGGCGAATCTTTCGATCAGCGCGCTCTCAAACATGGCTCTAACGCCACCCAAGATTTGGTGCTATCGACTACTACAGGTACGAACAAGAATAGTGCCGGACAGCCGGATTCTACGGTTAATCCCTATTATTGCTGGAAGAGTAATGATATTAGTTACGTGTGCGCTAACGAGAACAAGACTAATCTCCCCAGCGTACAGGCTGACGCGTTCGTGCCGATTGCCCAAGACGCCTATACCTCCTCAATAAAGAGCGTAGAAGAAAAGGCGAAGCCGGATAACAAAGTTACTTCCACGGACGAGAAGAACTATATTTCGCTGCCCGGTCAAAGCTCATTATTCACCTATACCTTAGAGGTGAAGAACAATACGGATGACGCCATACCGCGTATCACCCTGATCGATAACCTGCCGCAAACTAACGATAACTACACCTTTACGGGTGCCCCCGAGCGGGGATCACAGTTTAAGGTAGGTTTTGCGGATGAGCCCAATCTGACGGTAGAGGTTAAGGACGCGAATGGAACCTGGACAGCAGTAGATCCCAGTAAATACACGGTGGAATACTCCGATAAAGCTATCGGGTTCACCGAAAAAGATTGGAACGGTAGTGCCACTAGCGATTGGGGAACTGAACGAAAGGCAAGTTCCCGTTCCCTGCGCGTTAATTTGAAGGACAGCACCGATATCCTCAAGGGAGGCGCTTCCCTGCGGGTACGCTTTGACGCCAAGATCGCCGGTGGGGCAAACCCCAAGCCGGGCGACATTGCCTGGAACACTTTCGGCTACAACTACCGTGCACCCGGAGCCGGAGACTTGGACTTAGAGGCCATCCCGCTCAAAGTAGGGGTGAAAGTACCAGCCGAAATGCAATTGCTAAAGCAGGTACAGGACGAAAATAAGGAGCCTTTGAAACTAGGCAAGGCAACGGTATATAACTTCGTGGTCTACACCGGGGAAAAACTCACCCCCGAAGAAATGACCGAGAAAACCTTGATCGAAAACCTCAAGAAATCTGGACGTAGCTATATTGAGGTGAAGGTACCGGTAGCCAAAGGCGCCTCGTCCTCGGAAAAGATTTCCCTGACCTCCCTGGCAGGCAAACCCGCCAGTCCCTCGGGAACCTGGACGTGGAAGGACGGGGAGCGCTACACCCTGGCAGAGCTTCCTCCCACCGATGGAACGAAGTTCTCTAAGTACCAGGTGGCCACGGGCAGCACTGAGAACCCGGTTGAGCACGAGGGAGAATATTCCTTCAGCTATAACTCTGGCGAAAACCTTACCGTTACCGGTATAAACATCCGCAGCAAGTGGGAAATCAACCTGTTTAAAGCAGATGGAGATAACTGCGGCGAAGATGGTGCCTGCACAAGCGGGCTGGCTGGAGCGGTATTCGGGTTGTATTCCCCGGATCAGTCCCAGCAGATCAGCGCCGACAAGCTGCAGGAGGCCGGCCTCGGTGACCTAGCTGACAGTGATAAGACGGTCAAGCAGGGAGAGAAGACCTATTACCTGTCGCGCGTAGTTAAGACTACTGACAACGGCAAAGTTGTGTTCCCGGACTTAAGTGAAGCGGAATACTTCGTAAAGGAACTGAAAACTCCCGACAACTACACCGCCACCTGGAACGGACAGCTATTCCAAAAGCCGGCTCCCGGCGTGGCTGGTGAACAGCCAGGCAGTGCCGAGCATCCGGTCACGGTCAAGAACTATCAGCCCTACGAACTGCCGAAGGCGGGAGGCGTCGGTACCCTGCCCTTCACCCTGTTCGGTCTAATGATTTGTGGGGCAGCAGTATATGGCTGGATGCGGTATCGCCGCCGCGGGTAAAACCCGCCGGGCTCGCTGGGTGCGGTGGATACAAGTCATTTGCATCGCGCTGAGCTTGCTGCTGGTGGCGCTGCTGGGGTACTCCTGGTGGCAGGGGCGTACCGGTGATAGCGAAATAGATAACCTCCTGACTAAAACCCAGGAGGTTATCCCCAGTTCCCGCCAGGTGGGAGTAATCGCTACCCAAACCCCGCAAAATGCGAAAGAATCCGGGGCGTCCTCGGGGAAAGCGGCTGGTAAGGGGCAGGGCGGTACTGCCGATACCTCTGCCCCGGACAGTGCCAGCCCCTACCTGGAGACGGCGAATCTGTCTGGGTACGAGGTGACCGGAATCCTGCAGATTCCTGACCTGAACCGTAGCTGGCCGATTATCGCTAGCGGCGATGCGGCTAAGACTGCGAAAATCCCGAGCATCTATGGGGGCAATCCCGCCAGCGGGGATCTGGTGATTGCCGATGGTGCCGACAACCAGCAGTTTGCGCGGCTCAAGGATCTGCCTGACGGATCCGAAGTAGTGTTTACCGATATTTCCGGACGCGAATATCGCTACCAAATAGCAACCGTAGAAACTGTTCCCAGCGGCAAGTTATCCGCAATTTCCCGCCACCGGGAAAGATGGGACGCGGCAATCATTACCCCCAACTTTTCAGGTCGCAACCAAATAGTAACCCGCCTTGTAAAAGCCGAAAATAACTAGGCCACTGCGAACTCTGGACGTTAACTTAGATAAGGGCATATCCGGACGCTACCTCGGTATGAGCTGGAAAATAAGGGGTGACTACTTGTAGTCATTTTGCTATGCTGGCGGAAGGAGGGGGGTAATAATGGTCGCTACTTCGGTTCGCATGAGCGATACGACTGCAGAAAAGCTTGATAAGTTATCGCGCCTAACTGGACGCTCAAAGTCGTATTATCTTCGTGAGGCTATTGAATCCTCCATTGACCAGTTGCTCTATGAGTACACCTTACTAAACGAAGTCGAAGAAATTCGCGCTGGTAAAGCGAAAACTTACTCCCTTGAGGAAGTGAAGGCGGAACTTGGCCTGGAAGATTGAGCTCAGCGCCCGGGCTCGGAAAACCCTCAAGAAATTAGACCGTAAGCCTGCGCGAGATATAGTGCGTGCCTTAGAGGAAATCGCGCAGTTACAAAACCCCCGCAGTCGAGGCAAAGCGCTAACGGGAAACCTCCAAGGATTATGGCGCTATCGGGTAGGAGATTATCGCGTTATCTGCGATATTCGCAGTAAGCAGCTAACTATATACGCGATCGATCTTGGGCACCGCCGAAATATTTACCAGCTCTAAGAGAAACCCAAGGTAGCGCAACCGCAAAAGCCCCGAGTGTCGTTGTATTGCGAGGGGCTGTGAGCAAACGCGAGACCCCCGTCCCTGCGGTATTTTTTAAGAAAAGGGAGGGACGCCGCCCGGGCAGGTGAGGAAACTTACAGCACAAATAGGGGCACGAACTTTCATTTGCCTGCATCTTTGCACTAAGCTGAAGGGGTTGCGTTCCGCCCTGGAAAGTCACGGCAGAGACCTGGTGACCTGCAAAAGCAGAGCATTTTGAGTCTGCCACTTTCGTGGCCAACTGGGGAGCCGGCCTCGCCGGGCAACAGGAAGAAACAACCTAAGGGGTGCATTGTGCCCAGTTTTAGGAGAACACGATGATTCAACAAGAGTCGCGACTGAAGGTCGCCGACAACACGGGCGCAAAGGAACTGCTTTGCATTCGCGTGTTGGGCGGCTCCGGGCGGCGTTTTGCAGGTATCGGTGACACCATTGTTGCCACTGTAAAAGACGCTATTCCCGGCGGCAATGTCAAGAAAGGCGAAGTTGTTAAAGCGGTAATCGTGCGCACTCGTAAAGAGCGTCGCCGCCAGGATGGTTCCTACATCCGCTTTGATGAAAACGCCGCAGTTATTTTGCAGCCTAGTGGAGAACCGCGTGGCACGCGTATCTTCGGCCCCATCGGCCGGGAACTGCGTGACAAGAAGTTCATGCGCATTATCTCTCTGGCTCCGGAGGTGCTGTAAATGGGAGCGAAAATAAAGAAAGGCGATCTGGTAGAGGTCATTGCTGGCCGCACCAGTGACGAAAAGAAATTGGCCAAGCGCAACGAGCGTCGCGCCGAAAAAGGCCTGCCCGCCCTCAAACCGGGGGACAAGGGCAAGCAAGGTCGGGTACTAGAGGTATACCGCTCCAGCGACCGGGTACTGGTCGAGGGCGTAAACATTCGTACCCACCACTCTCGCCAGGGGCAAAACCAGCAGGGACAGGTAACCGGCGGTATCGAATACCGCGAGGCACCGATTCACGTTTCCAACGTGGCGCTGGTTGACCCCAAGACTAAGAAGCCTACGCGAGTTGGGTTCCGTGAGGAACAGGCAGAACGTGGCGGCCGTCTACGTACGGTTCGGGTGCGTTACGCGAAGCGTTCCGGGGAGGACATCTAATGGCTGAAGCAAAAACTGTGGCTCCGCGCCTAAAGGTGCGCTACCAGGAAGAAATCCGTAGCTCCTTAGAAAAAGAGTTCGGATACAAGAACGTAAACCAGATTCCCGGCCTCGAAAAAGTGGTTGTGAATATGGGTGTCGGCGAAGCCTCGCATGACTCCAAACTAATGGAGGGTGCGATTCGTGACCTGACCGCGATTACCGGCCAAAAACCGGTAGTCACCAAGGCACGCAAATCAATCGCACAGTTCAAACTGCGTGCCGGCCAGCCGATCGGTGCACATGTGACCATTCGCGGAGACCGGATGTGGGAGTTTGTAGACCGTCTGATCTCGACCGCTCTGCCGCGTATCCGTGACTTTAGGGGACTAAGCCCCAAACAGTTCGATGGCCGCGGGAACTACACTTTCGGTTTAACCGAACAGGCCATGTTCCACGAAATCGATCAGGATTCGATCGATCGCGTACGGGGCATGGATATTACCCTGGTTACCACTGCTAACAGTGATGAAGAAGGCCGTGCACTTCTGCGCGCGCTGGGCTTCCCGTTTAAGGAGGAACGTTAATGGCGAAAACGGCGCTTAAGAATAAAGCGAAGCGTAAGCCGAAGTTCAAGGTGCGTGCCTACACCCGGTGCAACCGGTGTGGCCGTCCTCATTCGGTATATCGCAAGTTCGGACTTTGCCGTGTCTGCCTACGTGAGCTCGCTCTGCGGGGCGAACTTCCGGGCGTCACTAAGAGCAGTTGGTAAAACTACTACGTTGCAGGTCTGAAACAGAAACCGCAGCGAGGAAGGGTTAGAACCCCAAAATGACTATGACAGATCCCATCGCAGACATGTTGACACGTCTGCGTAACGCCAATGCGGCGCATCTGGACAAAGTGTCTATGCCTTCATCGAAAATGAAGGCGGGAATCGCCAAGATTCTCGAAACCGAAGGCTATATTGCCAAAAGTGAAGTCAGTGATGCCCGCGTGGGCAAGACCCTCACTTTGACCCTCAAGTATGGAAGCAAGCGCGAACGGGCAATCACCGGTTGCAAGCGGGTTTCCAAACCGGGTCTGCGTAAATACGTAAAATCTACTCAATTGCCCAAGGTCATGGGAGGCCTCGGGGTGGCGATTTTGTCCACCTCCTCCGGTCTTATGACTGACCGTCAGGCACAAGACAAGGGTGTAGGCGGGGAAGTCCTAGCCTACATCTGGTAAGGGGGAATAAGGATGTCACGTATTGGCAAGAACCCGATCTCCCTACCCTCCGGAGTAGAAGTAAAGATCGACGGTCTGAACGTTTCAGTTAAAGGCCCCAAGGGTCAGCTGGAACGCACTTTTACCGGGCCGCTGAAGATTCGGGAAGAGGACGGCAGAATCCTAGTGGAGCGGGAAGTAGAATCCCGGGAAGCTCGCTCTTTGCACGGCCTCACCCGCTCGCTGATTTCCAATATGATCGAGGGCGTAACCAACGGTTACTCCAAAGAAATGGAAATCGTGGGCACCGGTTACCGCGTGTTGACCCGCGGCAGCGATATTGAGCTGCAGCTCGGCTTCTCGCACCCGGTACCGTTCAAAGCTCCCGAAGGTATCGAATTCAAGGTTAATAGCGCGCTATCCTTCACTATCTCTGGCATTAGCAAGGAGCTAGTGGGCGAAACCGCCGCGAAGATCCGCAAGATTCGTCCTCCGGAACCCTATAAGGGCAAAGGTATTCGTTACAAGGGCGAATTCATTCGTCGCAAGGCCGGAAAGGCGGGTAAGTAAATGTCATATACCCCTAAAGGTAAAGGCAAATTCGTCGCTCGCAAACGCCGCCATATTCGGGTTCGTAAACGCGTATATGGTACGGCGCAGCGCCCTCGTCTGGTGGTTACTCGGTCTAACCGCCACATGGTTGCCCAGGTTGTCAATGACGACTTGGGGCACACCTTGGTTTCAGCTTCCACCTTGGAAGCGGAGCAGCGAGGCGAGAAGATGAAGAAAGTTGATGCGGCTCGCCTGGTAGGTGAACGTATCGCGAAGCGTGCCCAAGAGGCAGGCATCACGGCTGTCGTGTTTGATCGCGGTGGCAACAAATATCATGGTCGCGTCGCCGCGGTGGCTGAAGGTGCCCGCGATGGCGGTCTGAAGCTGTAGAGGAGAGGGAAAATAATGGCTGAAGAAAATATTAACGCCGATTCCCGGGAATCCCGTGGCAAAGGCCGCGAAGACCGGGGGCGTAAGGGCCGCCGCGACAATCGTCGTGAGCAGGAAAAGAACCAGTATTTAGAGCGCGTAGTTACCATTAACCGTGTTTCTAAAGTAGTTAAGGGCGGACGTCGTTTCGCTTTCACCGCACTAGTAGTAGTCGGTGACGGCGAAGGTATGGTCGGTGTTGGATACGGCAAGGCTAAAGAGGTTCCCCAGGCTATTTCCAAGGGCGTGGAGGACGCGAAGAAGAACTTCTTCCAAGTACCGATGATTGGGCGGACTATCACCCACTTGGTACAGGGTGAAGAAGCTGCCGGTGTGGTACTTTTGCGTCCGGCTTCTCCCGGTACCGGGGTAATCGCCGGTGGCCCGGTGCGTGCAGTTATGGAATGTGCGGGTATTCATGACGTGCTAACCAAATCTTTGGGTAGCGCCAACGCTTTGAATATCGTGCAGGCCACGATAGCTGCTCTGAAGATGCTGCAGCGTCCGGAAGAGGTTGCGGCGCGCCGCGGACTGCCCGTTGAGCGGGTAGTTCCGGAAGCGATGCTGCGGGCTCAAGCGGAGGCACGGGCAGAAAAAGCCGAGAAAGCGAAAAAAGACGAAGCGGAGAAAGCCGCCGCTGGTGTCGCTGAAGAGGTGAATGCCTGATGAGTAAGCTCAAGATCACCCAGGTTAAAGGCCTGGTTAATACCAACCAGAATCAGCGCCGCGTTATGCAGTCGCTGGGTCTGCGCAAGATTCACCAGAGTGTGGAACACCAGGATAACCCGGCTATTCGCGGGCAGATCCGCAAGGTTTCCCACCTGGTGCAGGTAGAGGAGATTGGTTAATGGCTGAAGATACTAAGGTAACCGAAGCAGAAGACACTGCTAAAGAGGACGTAATCCGCTTGCATGATTTGCGTCCGGCTCCCGGCTCCAATAAGCGCCGCAAGCGCGTGGGTCGCGGTGAAGGATCGCAAGGTAAGACCTCCGGTCGCGGTACTAAAGGCACCGGAGCTCGCAAGAATGTTCATCCTCGTTTCGAGGGCGGGCAAATGCCTTTGCATATGCGTCTGCCGAAACTGCGCGGATTCAAGAACCCCTTCGCTACCGTCTATCAGGTAGTGAACCTGGATCGCCTGCAAGAACTATTCCCCGAAGGCGGAACGGTCACGGTTGATGATCTAGTTTCCAAGGGAGCAGTTCGCAAGAACTCTTTGGTGAAGGTTCTAGGTACCGGAGAAATCTCGGTGAAACTGGAACTGATCGTAGACGCTTGGTCTGCTTCTGCTAAAGAGAAGATTGAAGCTGCCGGCGGTTCGCTGAGCAAGCGGGAGCAAGACTAGTTTGCACCCAGCAGTCTGACTGCAGCTGAAAAATCTAGATAGCTAGAAAGTCTCGGGCGGGGA
>OBUQ01000669.1_pt1 | contig 19480 bp, 16 predicted proteins | sample 1494951 | NCBI WGS metagenome assembly OBUQ01 (sample SAMEA2579938, study PRJEB22360) | human gut metagenome | biome: human gut; feature: human-associated habitat; material: faeces | place: Denmark | collected 2008/2010
TAAATTTCTTAAATAATTATATAATCCTTCAATTCCACGGAGACCTGTAATGTTCAATAACGAATCCAATGCTTGCCATTGAAATGCTTTTAACGGAAAGATTTTTGGACACCCCTCAATAGTGCCTTCTAATGTGATAGTGTATCTAGAGTGATCATGGCCTAATGCTCGATGTATTGTAGATATGGGACCGCCAACTGGATTTTTAAAATATGGATATGCTGATTCAGGTATGGGGATTTGAACAAAATCATCCGGATGGCCATGGCCGCCTACTCTTCCGAGGGGGTTATGCGTTATAGGTAACGCAGGGTCGCGATTAACTGCATATGCAGGTCCCCTTAATTTCCCGGAACTTATAATTAACTCTTTCGATTCTTTTGTGGTAATATGTTGGAGATTAACTTTAGCGGTGTTTTTAGCGGCAGCTCCACCTGGAGACGAAATGAGCCGGTTGGCATCATAGGATACTTGTGGGTGAAGTTTCTGGTGGTTGCAGGTGTGGTTCCATCCCAGGAGTCCCGCCGTTGAACAGGACGCATCAGCGCGTCGTAGCCGTATTCGTGGCCGGCTGCCAATTCGCCATTCGCTCCCTTTCTGTAACTGATGGCGGTTACGAGGTCGAGCCTGGGATGATAGGTATTGCAGCGGACCATGCCGTTGGGGTAGGTGAGATGGTTGAGGAAGCCGCTGGTTGGATCGTACTGCCAGGTAAATGGAGACTCCAGTCCTTCCAGATTCATCCCGATGATGGCACCTTTGGAATCGTAGTCAAGATGGGAGTGCTGCACGGTACGGGTTCCAAGAATCAGGCGATATCCGTTGGAACGACCCAAGGCATCGTATTGTTCCTGGGTGCAGTTTTCCACGGTTCCAAAGGAAGTGTCCTGGATCATGTGGCCGTAGGCATCGTAGAAGCATTCCCTGATGCCGGAGGCGTCCCGGACGTAGGTCATTTGTCCAATGCGGTTGTAGGTAAACTCCCATCCGGGAGTGTTGTCGTTGTGGGAGACGGAGACGAGTTCTCCGGTGAGAGGAGCATAGGCATAAGTGGAGACGGAATTTTTCAACGCCATGAAGGACGTAAAGCTCAGGAATGCGAAGCTGGCCGCCTTCGGCAGCACGCGCCATCCTGAGCTTGCTGCCTTCCGAAACCGCCTGTAGCAGTCTCCGGGACTTGGACCAGATGCTCTCAATGGCTCCCGTGGAAGGATGGCGGTTCACCTTCATCTGCCGGGAATACTCTTCCGCCGTGGTTTCCACGCCGGAGGCGGAAACCATGGAGACGACCTTTCCGGTGGCTGCCGAGAAGCGCAGGGTGCGCCCATTGCTCTGGACCATGTCCAGATAGGCGGGAGAGCCGCCGGTGCAGGGAGACTTGTCGGCATTCAGCTTCTGAACCTTGTAGTTCAACTTGCGCGAACTTCCTGAGACGGAGGCTCCGGAATGACCGTCAGAACTCTGGAAGGAGATGGAACTGCCCGTGGGGCGTTTGACGGAGATCTGTCCGGTTTCGGGATTGCAGGAGGCGGTCCATTCGAGGGGATGCTTGTAGCGCAGGGTGATGGGACATGGAGAGGAAGGTTCGGCAAGGGTGCGGAGAAGCGGGGGATTGCCTCCTCCACTTCCTCCTTCGGAATCGCCCTCGCCCATTTCCAGTAAGCCTTCGCAGTCGTCGGCCCCGTCCGGGTTGCCGCCGAAGAAATGGGAGGTGTTCTTGCTGCAATCGGACTGTTCGACGTCTTCGTCGCAATCACAGGAACAGGGGCATGGACAACCCCCTTCCTCCGGCTCCGCTGGAGGAAAAGGAGAGTGAACTGGAACTGCTGCTCGACGAGTCTCCTTCTTCCGCCTCCTGGTACAGGTTGACCAGGGTCAGGACGGTTTCTCCCTCCTTGCCGGCGGGAGTGTTTTCCGCCAGCAGGTAATAATCCAGGTCGGGCTCGCCTTCCTTGTCGCTAACCAGGGCAATGCAGAACTCGGCTTCCGACCCCTGGCCGGGCTGGTGTTGATGGACGATATGGCACCAGTAGTATCCCTGGTCGAACTGGATCTGGCGGCGCAGAGGGGTGGAAGAGCCCGGCTCCGTGGAGAGTTCCAGATCCTTGGCGGGAATGGAAAGGGAGATGGAAGAGTGGGCGTGGAGGTGGAGAAAACAGGTGGCGGGAGCCATGACCTTGAGGTATCCGAACCATTCGTGCCGGGTGGGGGAGGAAGCGATCCGTTTGGGAACGAGAACGGGAGCAGTGAGGCCATTGACCAGGAAGTTGCCCTGGGGCTGTCCGTTGGGGTACATGGGAATGAAGGGGTAGACGGTGTCCATGGCGCCGATGTTGAAAGTGTTGTTCATGGCAATGAAGGTAGAATTATGAAATGGTTGCGGCTACTATGAATCAAAACCAGCAACGTAAACACGCCGGAGACGTTAAGAAAAAGCGTCCCGTACAGAAATGTAGTGAGGGAGGCATCCGGGGCAATTCCTGCTTTTGATTGCGTGGTCCGGTCTGGTAGTGTACGAATACGGCAGTGAAGGAGCGGAGCGTTCAGGATTGTTTCATGGCCCGGTGTTTCGCCCCGGAGAAGGGAAAGGGGAGCCGTCCCGAAGCCTGGAGGCGGTTGAAAGAGGCTTTGGTGAACAATTTGCTGGAACGGCAGGCGGACCATGAATTCCGTCTTCCGGAAGGATTCTCTTTTTCCCTGCGGGAAGAGGATGCTCACCGGGCTGTTACTCCTTCCGTGCTGGAGGGATTGCTGGAACGCTCCCTGACGGATGGCCGCCGTTCCGGAACCGTGTATACTCCCGGCTTCCTGGTCCGCTGGATGGCCCGGGAGGCGGTATCCTCCTGGCTGGCATCCAGATTGCCTGCTCCCCGGAATGGTAATGAGGAAGCCGGGTTGCTGAGAAATATCCGGGTGCTGGATTTATCCGCCGGGGCGGGGGCATTCACCATGGGAATGCTTCGGGAGCTTGCCGCGCGCAGAAAGCGTCTGGAGCCGGAATATGCGGAGGCCGATTTATTCCGTGCCATTCTGGAAGAGAATATTTACGGGGTGGATGTTTGTGCGGAGGCTCTGGAGGTAGCCCGTTTCCGTTTTCACTGTGCATGGCTAGCTGCCGGAGGAAAGGGGGATTTCCGGGATCACCTGCTGTGCGGGGACAGCCTGGACATGTCTGCGGATGGCGTCTGGCGGCAGGGCCTTTCAGCGGTGATGGCGGACGGAGGCTTTGACCTGGTAATCGGGAATCCCCCTTTTGTCGGGGAAAAAGGGAACAAGGAGCTGTTTGACCGTCTGAAGTCTTCTCCGTTGGCTTCCTATTGTTCTTCCCGCATGGATTACTGGTACGTGTTCGCCTGTGTGGGTCTGGATGCCCTGAAACAGGGGGGCGTGATGCATTTGGTTGTTCCCAACAGGTGGATGGCGAATGCCGGAGCGGTTCCCCTTCGCCGCAAGCTGCTGGAAGATTGCGGATTGCTGCGTTTGTCGGATTTCGGGGCTTGCCGGGTGTTTGAAGCCGCACGGGTTCATACCATGACCGTTCTGGCGGAAAGGAAGGGGGATGGGGGAGGGCTCCCGGTTCCGGAATACCGCCGTTTTTGCGGTCCCATGGAAGAAGTGGAATCCTTTCTGGAACATGAACCGTACTGCCGGTTTTCTTTGCCGGAAGATACCGGGGCATGCGTCAAGGAAGGATTGTTTTTCTGCTCCGCAGCCGAATGGAACGTTCTGGAGAAGATGGAGAGATGCCGGAATTTCAGGCTGGATGCCGCAAAGGAAATGACGCAGGGGATTGTTCCGAACCCCGATGTCGTTTCCGCCCGTGCGCTGGAGAGCCTGGTGCCGGAGGCAGTGCAGCGGTCCGGCGTCCGGAGAGGGGAAGGGGTGTTTGTAGTGCCGCAGGGGTATTTCAACCGGCTGCCGGCAGCGGAACGGCGTTTTCTCAAGCCTCTGTATGAACCCGCCCTGGCAGGAAGATACGCGTTGAAAGCTCCGGAGAAGGTGTTGCTCTACCTGACTCCGTCCAACGGGTCGGAACAGGCCGTCACGCTTCTCCGGCATCTGGAAAAGTTCCGCCCCCTGATGGAAGCCCGGCGGGAAACCCGCATGGGCCGCATGAAGTACTATCATGTGCACTGGCCCCGGAAGGAACGGTTCTTCCTTCCCGGTCCCAAGATTCTGGCTGTCCGGAAGTGTGCACGGCCCACCTTCTCCTACACGGAGGATGAGGCTTATGTAATGATGGCGTTCAACGTGATACGCACGGAACGCGTAAGCATGAAGTACCTGGCCGCCCTGTTCAATTCACGTCTCATGCAGTTCTGGTTTCTCCGCAGGGGGAAGATGCAGGGGGACTTTTTCCAGATGGATACGGCACCCATCCTCCGCGTTCCCATCCGGGTGCCCGGCCTTTCCGTGCTGCGGGAGGTGGAAGAGCTGGCGGATACCCTCACGGCCCGCTATTGCCCGGAAGGGGATGAACGGATGAATGAGCTGATGGAAGGCGTTTACGGCCTCTCCCGGCAGGAACGGGAAGTGCTTATTCAGGCGTGCTCTCCACCGCGGGCCGGGTGGGGAAGCATGCCAGAATGAGGAGGAGCAGCCAGTAGGCGGTAGAAATGATACCCAGGAATTGCGTCGCGGTTCCCCCTGGATACTGGAAGCGCTCCAGGATGGCCCAGTTGAGGAAAATAATGACGCCCAGGCCCAGGTAACCGTAACCCCACGCCGTGTTGAAGCCGGCGTCCCGAAGCCTTCTGATAGTGACGCCCAGGGTAGGAAGATAAAGGACCAGCAAGACGATTTGGGTAATGAAGAAGAAGGAGGCTATTCGGATAAAAAGGATAGCCTGCATTTGTTCCGGGTCCTGCATGGCCGCCAGTTCTCCCCACGGAAGAGTGACCGCGACGATGACTCCGCCGACAAGACTGAAGATGAAGGAGAAGAGGTTCATGAAAAGGAAAAAGCCCCAGAACTCGCGCCGGGGAGCCGTTCCGGAGAAGGCGCAGTACTTTTTCGTCAGGCACAGGATGAAGTATTTCCAAAGAGAGGGTCGTGTTGTAGTGTCCATAGCTGCCGCTTTTCATAACATGGCTTTTTGAAAAACAGCAACGCCAAAAGAAACATCCGGGCTTGATTTTCGGAGGGCCCCCCTTAAGGTGTGCGTCCTGCAACCTGTTTGTCGAGTCTATGATGAAGCCTGTTTTTCTGGGGAAATACCTGCTTGCCGCCTGCTGGTGCGCCGCTTTTCCCGCGGCGGAGGCCGGCGCGGGGACGGCGCAGCCTCACCCGGCTTCCGGGGATTCTCTGCCGTCCCTGTGCCGTGTGCTGGACCGTGGGCCCGTTCTGTACCGGGATGATTCCTCATGGATCAGGAAGGTGAAGCTGACCCTGATCGGCCAGTACCAGACGGCAGCCGTCAGCCCCAATGGAGCCAACAAGTTCTGCCCTTCTTCCGGCGGCCATAACAGCGAGTGGCGCCGCGCTTATCTGGGCGGCGACGTTGTGATGGGGGACGGCTCCTGGCGCCTGTCCAACCTGACGAACGTGGGGGATCTGGAAGGCCGCCACCGCGAAGTGCGCGGAGAATGGACCGGCAGCCGCACGGAGTGGTCCCTGTATGAGCTTTATCTGGAAAAGACCATGCCCGGCGTCAAGTTCAGGGCCGGGAAGCTGACGCCGCACCTGACGTCGGAATACTGCCTGGCTTCCTCCCGGATTAAAACGGTGGAGAGGTCCGCCCTGTGCAATGAATTGATTCCCATCTCCAACTGGGGGCTGGAGGCCAATTTCCAGAAGGACGCCAGGAGCCTGTACCATTCCTACGGCGTTTACCTGAACGCGAATGGTACGGATTTGAAGGATGAAATCCAGTTTCATTCCGCGGATAACCTGTTTGCCCTGAATGCCATGAAATGGAAGGTGGCTTCCCCCATGTGGGACAGCCAGACTCTGGGGTACCAGTACGCCCATAATTTTACGGAGTGGCGGGGAAGGAAGGTTCCCTCCTCTTCCGATTACTGTGGAACGGGCGCGCAGGACGTGCTTTCCCTGAGCTGGGACGCCAGCCGCGGCGCCTTTTCCGTGATGGGGAACCTGCTGGCGGGCGTGGGGATCGTGGGCCAGCCGGGCGCAAAGAACGTGTACGGTCTGGTTCTCCAGCCCGTTTACCGGATTTCCCCCCACTTGGAAGGCGTCTTTCAGTACCAGTGTTCCTTTGGAAACCGCTCCGTGAAGCTGAATACGCGGTATGTGCCCAGCGTCACCCATTACCCCGCGTGGGTGGACAGCATGCATTCCTTTTACCTGGGGCTGAACTGCTACCTGTGCCCGGAAGCGGTCAACGCGGTGAAGCTGATGCTGGCGGTGGAATATGTCACCAGCCGGGTGGACTCAACAACGGCCAAGGCCTTTAACGGATGGTCTGTTTTCGGGGCCGTCCGGTTCAAGTTTTGATCCCCTCCTGCCGCTATTGCAGTTTCCTCAGCACAGTTGGCTGGTAAGCGGGGAGCGCCGGAATGGGAACGTATCCGGGGGGGAGCTGGTCCCACACGGGATGCATGGGCTGGGTGTCCGCTTCAAAAATGGCTCCATTGAAGGATTTAATGATGGTGCGGATGGCTCCGGATGGCGCCGGCTGAATCACAAAGGGGCGCGGCTCCGATTCCGGAAGGTTCATGTGCAGGTTGACTTCCGCTTCGTTCCAGGCGGGCCAGACGTCGGAAGGCGTGGATATTTCACGGATTTCCGTATTGGTGGCGGAGCGGGGAGTGTGGAAAAAGGGGCTGTCCGGGTCTCCATCGTTCAGCCAGACTTCCTCGTCCGGCGTCTCTGTCGTGATGATGAGCCCTTCCTGGTTGTCCGGATGGTAGAATTCATAGCCTGACCGGGCATTGCCGTCCGTTTCCGTCCTGTCGTCATTCATGTGGATGCTGATGGCAGGCTTGCTCCGGGAAGCGGCCTGCCCTAGTTGGGACTGGAAGAGGGCCGCCTGCCGCTTCAGGGCTTCCGGAGAAGTGCCTCGCGCGTATTTGGGGAAGAAAACGCTCTTGGTGTCTATTTTTCCAGGGCGCACTTTCACCGGTTCATCCGACAGTTCAAAGATGTATTTTACAGGAAGTTCCGTTGCGGAACCCCGGTAACAGAAACTTCCCAGGGACGCCAGGCCCAGGCACGTCAGGAGATACAGGCGCGGTACGGATTTCATCAGAGGTTGAACTGGTTCCAGTAGAACAAAAATAGGGAAATATTCAATGCTAAAAGAGAAAATCCCGCTTCCGCGGCGGCAGGAGGCATGTTGTGCGTCCCCATGCGGGGACGGCTGCGGCATTTCCGTCATTTCTCTTCTTGGCAGCTCCGTGCGGCTGTCCTATGGTAATGCGCATGATGAAAAAAATTGCCGTCTTGTGCGTGGCCGCCTCTGCCTCCCTCCTGTGGTGCGGGTGTGACCGCAAGCCCGCTGCCGGGGAAAAGCAGGCTGCCCCTTCCGGGAAACGGGAAGAGCCTGCCGAAGAAAAGGGGGAGGCCGCAGCCTGGCGGGAACGCCTGGACGCCGCCTCCGCCAAAGCCGCCCGTGAGAAAGGGAATGACAAGGAGCACGTGAAGACGCTCAATGACGTGGCCGCCCTGTATGCGGAGGGATTGCAGAACGGCTGGGCCCATCCGCTGGATGTGCGCTCCTGGTGTGACTCCGTGGCGGAAACGGGTTCCGGATATTCCGGGGAGACGGTTATTGGCGCCATGTTCCTGTACGGAACCGGCGTCAAGCGTGATGCCGGAGCGGCCAGGGAGTGGTTTGAATACGGGCTGGCGCGTCCAGGAACCCAGCGGGGGAATGCCCTGTACATGCTGGGCATGATGTATTTCAAGGGGGACGGCGCGGACCAGGACCGGAACAAGGCCCTGGAGCTGTGGCGCAAGGCGGCGGATGAAGAGCATCCGGCGGCCATGGGGCTGCTGGGCCGGGCCTACATGGAGGGGAAGCTGGGCTTTGACAAGGATCCTGCTTCCGGGCGCGTATTGCTGGAAAAGGCCGCCAACGGGGGGAATACGCCTTCCTCCGTCTATCTGGGGAATATTTATGCGAAGGGGGAGGGCGTGGAGCAGGACATGGAGCGCGCGATGAAATGGTATGAGCAGGCGGCCTCCGCCGGGGACGCCCGTGCCCAGTACATCGTGGGGCTGGCGTATCTGGAAGGCTCCGGCGTACCCGTGGATGAAGGCAAAGCGTTCAACTGGCTCCGGCTGGCCGCCGGGCAGGACCACGTCAACGCCATGCTGATGCTTTCCGTCTGCTACAGCACCGGAAAGGGAACCCCGCAGGATGCGGACATGGCGGAAGTCTGGAAAAAGAAGGCGCTCCAACTGAATGCGGAGCGGGAGGGCAGCCGTGTCCCGCAGACGGAGGAACGCTAGTCTTCCCGGATTTCCCGGTTCAGGAATTCCAGGGCCTGCCGCCGTTCCAGAATGATGTTGCCCCGGTCGTCCGGGATGACCAGCAGGCCGTCCCGGTGTTCCAGAATGGCGTGAAGCATGGCGAACACATGACCCAGCGCGCATTCGTCCTCCAGGATGAAACGCAGCATCTTGGTGCGTTCCCCTATTTGCCGGAGGGCGGAGCGGTCCCTTTTGAAGGCCTGGCGGGCATCGTCCGTTTCCATGACCCAGAACACGTCAAGCTGGGATTCTCCCTCTTCGTCCAGGTATTCCCCTTCCAGCACATGGTCCGGCGCGTTTTCCGGCGCGCCGGAAAGGTTCAGCCGGAAGCAGGCGTCCAGACGGAACATGTTCTTCTGCAATTCCTCCGCCGCCGGCAGAGGGGCGTCCTGAATGAAAAGCCAGAATTCCTGTTCGTCCGGGGCAGGGGCGGCGTGCGTCATGGGCGGATTGTGGCATTCCCGCGGCGTTTTCCCACCCGGATTTGTGACATTGAGGCGGTACGTGCGGATTTTTGGATGTTCAAGGGCTTTCCTCCCGATTAAAAACAGGGGCATGAGTATTCCCGTAATGATGACGGTTGCCGGTTCCGACTGCTCCGCAGGGGCCGGACTTCAGGCGGATATGAAGGCGGCCCATGCCATGGGGGCGTTTGCGCTCACGGCCGTCACCTGCGTCGTGTCCGAGGTGCCGGGACTGGTGCGCGGCATCCAGGAGGTGGACCCTGAGCTGGTGGCGGACCAGGTGCGCATCAATCTGGAGCATTTTCCGGTAAGCGCCGTGAAGACGGGCATGCTGTACTCCCCGGCCATCGTCCGTGCGGTGCATGAGGTGCTGGCAGGTACGGGTATCCCCGTTGTGGTGGATCCCGTCATGATCGCTACGGCAGGAGACCGGCTGATGAGGGAGGAGGCTGTAGCCGTTTATGAAGAACTTCTGCTGCCGGGCGCGGCCCTGCTGACCCCCAATCTGGATGAAGCCGCCGTGCTGCTGCGCTCTTCCGTCAACCCTGAAAGGGATGAACTGCCGGAGGCTGCCGCGCGCCTTGCCATCAGGTACGGGAGCCCCGTCCTGTTGAAGGGCGGCCATCTGGAAGGAGACTGCCGGGACGTGCTGGCCGGCCCGGACGGCCGCATGCTGGGGGAATGGAACCGCCCGCGCGTGAGGGATGTGAGCACGCATGGAACGGGCTGTTCCCTGTCCGCCGCCATCGCGGCGCGGCTGGCCGCCGGGGACGGACTGGCCACGGCGGTGGAGCGCGGCCTGGAATTCATTGCCGCCGCCATCCGGGACCACCTGCGCTGGGAGCATCCGGTCCGGGTGGATGCGCTGAAATTGTGGTAGGGAGTCCTTTCGTTCCGCCCCGCCTGCCGCCGTTCCCTTTTTCCGGCCCGGTTGGAAAAAGCGGGGACTGCCGCCGTCTTTCTGTGCCTTAATAATGCTTTGTGCTTGCGTATGGGAGGCGGGGTTGGTAGTTGTATCCACGCCCATGTGCCACATGGAGCTCTTAAGAATTAGTAAATATCATAGCAATTATCACTATGGGACAGCAAATCCGCAAAGTCACCAAGCGCCGCAGACGTGTTGAATACATCAAGCGTAAGAAGGAACAGTCCAAGTTGAATTCCAATACGCCTATCCGTCTGGCCGTTCCCGTTGCCAAGGACGCCAAGCCTGCCGCCAAGGAAGCTCCCGCCAAAAAGACCGCGGCCAAGGCCCCAGCCAAGAAGACTGAAACCAAGGCTGCCGCCGCCAAGAAGGCTCCCGCCAAAAAGCCGGCTGCCAAGAAGGCCGCCGAACCCGCCGCTGAATAATTGCCCGGGCGGAGGTTACTGCCTCCGCGCGTCAATCAAACAGTTTTTACAAGCCGTCGTGCAATTGCATGGCGGCTTTTTGCATGGCATGGCCTTCTTGTGTACAAAGGAACCGTGGGCGGCCTGATTTTTCCTGGGGCGCCCCTGCGGATTCCTTCGCTGTGGGTCATGGCCCGTTCCTGCCCATGCTTCCGCGGCATGGGGGCTTCTCCCGGACTTTTCCGGAATGATATTGACTCTATTCCCCGGAGGCGTACAAAAGGAAATAACACCATTTTGTTTTTCCAGCCATGCGCCACCGTACCACCGACACCGCCAAAGGACACCGCAATTACATCATCATTGCGTGTGACGTGCTTCTTTTCCTGGCCATGCTCAAGTGGCTTCCCGTAGAGCCGGAGGTAGCCAGGGGGCTGGCCGTTCTCACCTTCATCGGCATTCTGTGGCTGACGGAAGCACTGCATGTGACCGTGACCGCCCTGCTGGTGCCGGTGCTCGCCATGTTCATGGGGATTCTTCCGGGGGCGAAGGCATTGGCCGGCTTTGCGGATCCCACCATTTTCCTGTTCTTCGGCGGCTTTGCGCTGGCCGGGGCTCTCCACGAACAGAAAATTGATACCTGGCTGGCTGGAAAAATCCTCCGGATGGCCCGCGGAAGCCTGGGGATGGCCCTGATCCTGATTTTCCTGGCTACGGCGTTCCTCTCCATGTGGATGTCCAATACGGCCACGGCGGCCATGATGCTCCCGCTGGTCATCGGCCTGCTGGACCGCATTCCGGCGGAAAAGCTCAAGACGACGGCTCCCTTTGCCGTGCTGGGGGTGGCGTACAGCGCCTCCATCGGCGGCATGGGAACGCTGGTGGGTTCCCCTCCCAACGCCATTGCGGCGCATGAGCTCGGCATGGGATTTGCGGAATGGTTCCGGATTGCCATGCCCATTGTCCTGGTATTCGGAGTGATTGTCTTCTGCCTGATGTACCTGTTCTTCCGCCCGCGGCTGGGGCTGCATGTGGACATGGCCCCGGCGGAAGGGGAGGATGCGGAGGCCCGGCTGAATGCCAGGCAGGTGCGCGTGCTGCTTCTCTTCGTGCTGGTGGCCGGGAGCTGGATGTGCAGCAGCTTCCTTTCCTCCGCTCTGGGCGGCATTCCGTCCATGGACACGCTCATTGCGCTGTGTGCCGCGGTTCTGCTGCCCCTGTGCGGGGTCATCAACTGGGGCGGCATCGCCAAAAATACGGACTGGGGCGTCCTGCTGCTGTTCGGCGGCGGCATCACGCTCAGCAGCATCCTCGTCCAGACGGGGGCGGCGGGATTTCTGGCGGACCAGGTATCTTCCCTGGCCATGGGGCAGAGCCCCATTATCATCCTGCTCATCATCAGCCTCTTCATCACGTCGCTGACGGAATTCTGCTCCAATACGGCCAGCGCAGCCCTGGTGGCTCCGTTGATGGTGACGGTGGCCTCCGCCATGGGCATGTCCGCCACGCCGCTGGTGCTTCTGGTGGGCATCGGGGCCTCTTGCGCCTTCATGCTTCCCGTCTCCACGCCTCCCAACGCCCTGGCCTTCGCCACAGGGAAATTCCCTCAGATGACCATGGTGAAGGTAGGGCTGCTGATCAATGTGGTGCTCGTCTTCGTGAAGGCTTTCTGGGCCTGGATATTCTGGATGTAGCGGAAAGGGCTCCCGTGCAGGCGCGGGCTTTGCCGTTCCGGGCGTGCGGCGTGGCCTACTTGGCCGGGGCGGCTGTTCCCTGGGCCTTTTCCTGGAGTTCCCGCGCCGCTTTCTTGTCCAGTTTGGCCAGCTTGGCAATCAGGTAGAAGAAGGAGGGGATGAAGAACACCCCGATGAAGACGGCCGTAATCATGCCGCCGATGACTCCCACGCCCACCACCTGCCGCGCCGCCGCTCCCGCTCCCGTGGCTACGGCCAGGGGAAGGCAGCCCATGATGAAGGCAAAGCAGGTCATCAGGATGGGGCGCAGGCGGATTCTGGCCGCGTCCAGCGTGGCCGTGAGCAGGTCCGTGCCCTGCCTCAGTTCCAGCACGGCGAATTCCACGATGAGGATGGCATTCTTGGCCGCCAGCGCAATCAGCACGATGAGGCCGATTTCCGAATAAATGTTCAGGTTCAGCCCGAACATCCACAGGGCCAGGAATGCGCCCAGGATGGCGATGGGGGCGGTCATGAAGACGGCCACGGGCAGGGACCAGCTCTCATACAGGGAGGCCAGGATCAGGAAAACGAACACGGCGGACGCCGCAAAGATCATGCCGATGGTGATGCCTTTCTGCGCCTGTTTTTCCTGGTAGCTCATGCCGGAGTAGTCATACCCCATGCCGGATGGCATGGTCTGGGCGAAGACTTCCTCCAGGGCATTCATGACCTGCCCGGAGGAATAGCCCGGAGCCGGGGTGACGTTGAGCTGGGAACTGTTGAACATGTTCTGGCGGATCAGGAATTCCGGCGCCCAGCCGTGAGTGACGTTAATGACGGAATCCAGCGGGACCGGGTCGCCGTCATTGTTGCGCACGTAAAACATGGAAAGCTTGTCGATGCTGTTCCGGTACGGGGCGTCCGCCTGCATGTACACCTGCCATTCCTGACCGTAAATGTTGAAATTGTTCAGGAAGGTGCTGCCCATATACGCCTGGATGGTGGCGTAAATCTCATCTACGTTCATGTTCTGGAGGGTGGCTTGCTCCGTATTCACGTTCAGATTGTACTGAAGGTTGGAGGGAGACATGAAATTGCTGATGCCCGCGATTTCCGGCCTCTTTTCCGCAGCCTCGATGAATTTGGACGTATTGGCGGCCAGGAATTTCTCCCCGATGCCCTGGCGGTCCTCCAGCAGGAAGGTGACGTCTCCGGATGTGCCTACGCCCGGCAGGGGCGGCGGCGGGACCACGTACGCCATGCCGGAGGAAATCTCCGCGTTCAGCTTGCTTTTCAGCCGGGCGGCGATGCCGTCCGCCGTCATGCCCGGGGCGGTGCGTTCGGACCATGGTTTCAGGGAAATGAAGAAGAAGGAATTGGAGGAGCTCTGGACGGAGCTGATGAGGTTGAACCCGTTTACGGTGGTGACCACTTCCACGCCGGGATCTTCCCGGATGAGCTGTTCAATCCGCGCGGCGGTGGCCGCCGTGACGTTCAGGGAGGTATTGTCCGGCAGTTCCACGCCGCCGAACAGGTAGCCCTGGTCCTCATTGGGAAGGAAGCCGGTGGGAATGAGCTTGGCGAGAGGGAAGAGGAGGGCGGTCATGGCGGCCAGCAGCAGGATGGAAAGCCACATGTGCCGGATGAGCTTGGCACAAATTTCCACGTACCAGTCGCGCGCCTTGTTGAAGCCCTTGTTGAATAACTTGAAGAAGGGCCCCAGCAGGGGGATGGAATCCGCTTTCCCTCCTTTCAGCAGCCCGGCGGACAGGGTGGGGCTGAGGGACAGGGCGCAGAAGGCGGAAATGATGATGGACATGCCGATAGTCACGGCGAACTGCTCGAACAGCTTGCCCGTGACGCCGGGCAGCAGCAGGGTGGGCACGAACACGCAGGAAATCACCAGGGCCGTGCTCACGATGGGGCCGGATACCTCCTTCATGGCCGCGATGGTGGCCTGGAGCGGCTTTTCTCCGTTGGAAATATGGTTCTTCACCGCCTCCACCACCACGATGGCGTCGTCCACCACCAGGCCGATGGCCAGCACAAGGCCCATCAGGCAGATGGTATTGATGGAAAAGCCGAAAAACGGAAAGGCGATGAAGGCGCCCACGATGGACACCGGCACGGCAAAAGCCGGAATCAGCGTGCCGCGCCAGCCCTGGAGGAAGATGAAGACCACCAGCACAACCAGGCCCAGGGCGATCACCAGCGTGCTGACGATGTCTTCAATCCCGGCGCGGACGGCCAGCGTGGAGTCCAGGGAAACGAGGTAATCCATGCCGGGGGGCATGTCCGTATCGTTCAGCAGGGCCTTGATATTGTCCACCAGCTGGATGGCGTTCCCTCCGGGCGCTTCGTAAATGCCGATGGAGGCGGCGGGCATGCCGTTTACGGAAGAACTGAGGCTGTAAGTCTCCGAACCCAGCTCCACGCGGGCGACGTCGCCCACCCGCACGATGGAACTGCCCTGTCCGCGCACCACGATGTTTTCAAACTCCTTCACGCTGGTCAGGCGTCCGGGCGCCTTCACGGTGAAGGAAAGCTGCTGGTCCGGCGGAGCGGGCTGCGCGCCTATCTTGCCCGCCGGGTTCACGGCGTTCTGGGCCTGCACAGCCAGCATCACGTCACGGGCCGTGATGTTCAGGGCGGCCATCTTTTCCGGATTCAGCCAGATGCGCATGGCATAGCGGCCGGAGCCGAACACCTGCACGTCGCCCACGCCGGGCACGCGCTTGATGGCGTCCACCATGTTGATATACGCGTAATTGGCCAGCCAGAGGCCGTCGTAGGTTCCCTGGGGGGAATAAAGGCTGACGACCAGGGCGGGCAGCCCGCTGGTCTTGCGCAGGGAGACGCCCAGTTCGCTGACTTCCGGCGGAAGCTGGGAGGTGGCCTGCCCGTAGCGCAGGTAGGAAAGCACCTGGTCCATGTTCGCCTCCGTACCGATCTCAAAGAGGATCATCATGCTCATCTGCCCGTTGTTGGTATTGACGGAAGTCATGTAGGACATGCCGTCCACGCCGGACATCTGCTGCTCAATGGGGGAGGCGATGGATTTGACCACCGTCTCGCAGTCCGCTCCGGGATAGGTGGCCGTCACCTGGATGGAAGGGGGGATGATGTCCGGATACTCGGAAATGGGCAGGCGCAGAATGGAGAAGGTCCCCAGCAGGACGATGATGATGGAGAGGCAGATGGAGAGGATGGGGCGCTTGATGAAGAAATCGGCCATGGCGGGAGGGGCTTATTGGTTGCTGGCGGGTACCGCTTTCAGGCGTGCGTCCGGGTTTCTGGAGGCCATTTCCGCCTGGAGAAGGCCGTCCACGACCACTTTGCTCTGCGGGGTGAGGGAATCCGGTTTCAGCGGAATGACCTGCTGCCGGTCGCCGAGCTGCGTTCCGGCCTGCACGGGGATGATGGAAGGGTGGTTGTTCTCATCCAGCGCAATGACGAAAAAGCGCCCCTGCGTGGAAAGAAGAGCCTTTGCCGGAACGGTCAGCGCGTTTTTGACGGTAGCCAGCCGGGCCGTAGCCATGATGAACATGCCGGGGCGCAGCAGGTAATCGGCATTGGGGAGGTTGGCCTGCACGCGGATGGTGCCCGTCTGGGGGTTGAACGCCCGGTCAATGGCTACTACTGTAGCCTGTTCCGGGTATTTGGTACCGTCTTTCAGCGTGATATCCAGCTTGCTGCCCGTCTGGACGCCTTCATTCCCGTTCTTGCCGGCCTGCTGGATCCATTCCTGCTGGGTGACGGCAAAGTTGACGCGGATGGGATTGACGGAGGATACGACGGCGAGGGGGCCGCTTTCCGGGCTGACCAGGTCGCCTATATTCGTCTTGGAAATGCCGGCGATTCCGTCAAAGGGGGCATACAGCACCGTATAGGAAAGATTCTTTTCAGCCAGGGCCAGGGCCGCCGTGGCCTGCTGCACCTGCGCTTCCGCGGCAATGGCGGAGAGGCGCGTATCCTCGTACTTCTGCTTGGAAATGGCGTTCTCCGCGGCCAGGGGCTTGTAAATCTCCGCGTCATAATTCAACTGCTGGAGCTGGGCCTGCGCCTGTTCCAGCGTGGCTTTGGCCCTGGAGACCTGGTCCTTGAAGGTGGAATCGTCAATGCGGAAAAGCACCTCCCCCTTCTTCACAATGGCGCCGTTGGCGTAATTCTGCGTTTGCAGGTAGCCCGTGATTTGGGGAACGATGGAGGCGTTGTCCACGCCATCCAGATGGCCCACCCAGCTTCCCGTCACCGGGATGTCCATGGCAACAGGCTGTTCGTAAATAAGCGTGGGCGTTTCATGCGGCACCTGTTCCGTCTTTTTACACCCGGAAAAAAGGAGGGAGAACAAGAAGAGGAGAACGGCGGAACCGGAGATAGAGCCCGTCAGGCGTGTCAAGTCCATGCTGTGAATGACACGCCGGCGGCCTCCTTTGTTGAAAGAAGGCTTTCCGGGCGGCAGCGCCGTCCGTGTCATGCAGGTGGATTTTCACCCGGATGACGCGGCGGGACGTCTTACGGGCGGGCGGAGGATTTGTCCGGCGTGAAGGCGCGCACCAGCTCTCCGATCCACAGGACGAGGGAGGTGCCGGCAAAGATGATGCCCCAGTCCGTCCAGCTCAGGGGCACCACGTTGAACATCTTGCCGCCGAAGGTGACGATGAGGTATTGCCCGGCCAGGATGAGCAGAGCCACCACTCCGAAGCCCCCGATGCTGGCGCCCATGCGGGCAAAGGCGCTCTGGTGCGTGTTGAAAGCCTTGGCGTTGAACATGTTCCAGAACTGGAGAAGGACGAAGATGGTGAAAAACAGGGACAGTTCATAGCCGGTCAGTTCATGCTCCGGTGAGGAGAAGTCCAGGTAGCTGCCGAAGTAGCCGCTGAGGCTGAACTGCGTGAGGCTGGTGACGTCCGCATGCTTGAAGTATTGCAGCAGGCCGAACAGGAAGGCCACGAACAGGATGCCCACGCCCAGAATATTCCTGCCCATGGGGCGGGTGATGATGTGGTCCGTCGTCTTGCGCGGCGGATCCTGCATCACGCGTTCGTCCGGCGGCAGGGAGGCCAGGGCCAGCGCGGCGAAGGTATCCATGATGAGGTTGACCCAGAGCATCTGCGTGACCGTGAGGGGGGATTCCGTGCCCAGGAACGCGCCGATGAGCACAATGAGGCAGGCCGCCACGTTGATGGTCATCTGGAAGACGATGAAGCGCTGGATATTCCGGTACAGGGAGCGTCCCCACATGACGGCGCGGGAAATGCTCATGAAGGAATTGTCCAGGATGGTGATGGCGCTGGCCTCCTTGGCTACGGTAGTGCCGTCCCCCATGGAGAGGCCCACCTGCGCGGCGTTCAGGGCGGGGGCGTCGTTGGTGCCGTCCCCGGTGACGGCCACCACCTGGTCCTTCTTCTGGAGCAGCTTCACCAGGCGTTCCTTGTCCATGGGCCTGGCGCGGCACATGATTTTCAGGTCCATCACGCGGTCCAGCAGTTCCGCATCCGGCGTCTGTTCAAACTCCACGCCCGTCATCAGGCGGTCCGGCGTGTCCGCCTCCGTCCACAGGCCGATCTGGCGGCCGATTTCCCGTGCGGTGCCGGGGGTGTCTCCCGTGACGATCTTGATATTGATGCCCGCGTCCATGCAGTCCTTCACAGCCTGGGGCACGTCGTCCCGGACGGGGTCGGAAATGGCGGCGATGCCCAGGTAAACCATGTCTTTGCGGATGACGCGGCCGTCCTCAAACACCGGGGCGTCATCATCCAGGATTTGGTACGCGAAGCCCAGCGTGCGCATGGCCTGGTTCTGGTAGGCCAGGAGCTGTTCCTCAATGGCGGGGCGCATGTCCGCGGCAGGAATCTGGCCTTCCGGAGTCAGGACGGTGGAGCAGAGGCCCAGCACGATTTCCGGCGCGCCCTTCACGTAAAGGACTTTTTTGCCCAGCAGGGGGGATTCCACCACGGTAGCCATGTACTTGCGTTCCGTGGAAAAAGTGAGCTGTTCCTGCACGCGGGCGTTTTCCCGCAGGTCCAGGTAATTCACGCCCAGCCCGTGCAGCCACAGGAGGAGCGCCCCTTCCGTGGGGTTGCCCAGGGCCTTGATGTGTTCCGGGTCCGCATAGTCCAGGAAGGCGGTGGAGTTGACGGCGATGCCTTCCCGGATCAGGTTGCCCAGCTCGCCGTCCGCCGGGGCGGCGTTCCCCAGGCCGTAGAAGTCCGCCTTGTATACGTTCATCTGGTTGCGCGTCAGGGTGCCCGTCTTGTCCGTGCAGATGACGGTGGCGGCCCCCATGGTTTCGCAGGCGTGCATCTTGCGCACCAGGTTGTTGTTGGCGAGCATGCTCTTCATGCTCAGGGCCAGGCTCAGGGTGACGCTCATGGGCAGCCCTTCCGGCACCGTAACCACGATGACGGTCACGGCGATCATGACGGTGTTCAGAATGTAGGTTCCCGCGCTCAGCCATTCCACGGGGCCGGGCAGGTGGGAGAAGTACAGGGTAAGGCGCCCGATGATGATGAGGGCGGCAATGGCGTAGCTGGCCCAGGTGATGAGGTCGCCCAGCCTGGAAAGCTGGCGGTTGAGGGGCGTCTGCACCTTGTTGTCGATCTGGGAGCCTTCATAGACCTTGCCGTATTCCGTCCTGTCCCCTACGGACGTCACTTCCATGATGCCGTGGCCGTCCGCCACGGTGGTTCCTTTCAGAACGTGGTTGGAGGGGTAGGTGGCGTCCTTCTTGAATTCCGCCTCATTCGTGGTTTTGCCGATGAGGGGTTCCCCCGTCAGCGTGGATTCATTGACCTGGAGGGAAACGGCTTCCAGCAGGACGCCGTCCGCCGGAACCTCCTCCCCAGTGTTCAGGATGACGATGTCTCCCACCACCACGTCCCGGCGGGGAAGTTCGCAGATATTGCCGCCGCGGATCACCTGGACCATGGTCTCGTCGTTGACCTGGTTCAGGATTTCAAACTTCTTGTTGGCGCTTACCTCGAAGGCGAAGCCCACGCAGGTAGCCAGCAGGATGGCTACCAGGATGCCCACGGGCTCCAGGAAGACGCTGGCCGGTTCCGCTCCGGTGAAGAACTGGTAGCAGGCCACGCCTACGGACAGGAGCAGGGCCACCAGCAGAATCTTGATGATGGGGTCTGAAAATTTCTCCAGGAATTGCTTCCACAGGGGTTCCTTTACCGGGGGCGTCAGGATATTGACCCCGTATTTGGTCCGGTTTTCCAGAACCTGCTGTTCCGAAAGTCCCTGGTGATGTGCTGCACTCTTCATGGTTGAGATGTTTCTTTACCTGATTGGAGTCCGTGAGAAAAGTGCGGAGGAGGATTTTCAGGGATGATGACGGGAGTTTTTGGGAAAGGAGCGGCGCGGCTTGCCTCCCGTGCCGTAAAAGGCGGCATTGTTGCCTTGACTTTGACGGAGTTCCGGCGATTCTGAAGCACCTATGTGGAATGATCTTTCTCATGGCCTTTCCGTACTGGCGGACGCCCTTGCCTTCCTCTCCCGCTTCTGGGGGTTCTGGGTCTGCGTGGGCAGCGTGGCGGGACTGGCCGCCCGGCTTGTGTGGTGAAGCGTGGA
>OBUQ01000679.1_pt1 | contig 19180 bp, 31 predicted proteins | sample 1494951 | NCBI WGS metagenome assembly OBUQ01 (sample SAMEA2579938, study PRJEB22360) | human gut metagenome | biome: human gut; feature: human-associated habitat; material: faeces | place: Denmark | collected 2008/2010
CGGGGATTACATGAAGCAGGTGATCCGGCTGGGCCGCGTGTTCGGAGCCGCTGGTGGAGTTGCCAGCGGAATGACGAACAAGGCAGTTCAAGCTATCGGACAGTACATGACGCTGGGGGCTGCGCTGATGAATCCGGTAAGGACCGTGGCGGATGTGATAGATTGAGGGTAAAAAGAAGCCCTCTCTGGAGGACCGGAGAGGGGTGAGTAAAGGGAAGACGACGATAGATTCAAGAATCCTTTTTCTCTCCCTTATCCTCTTTTTTTTCAGGGAAATAAAAAGAAATGGTAGGAAGCACTGGGCTTGGGTATGGCCCTTTGTCGTAGAAAGAGTTGACTATTTCTCTCACAAACCCATACAGAATGGAAGGACCATTAATACGGACAAAACGCAATTGCACGTCCTTTGGAGTAGGATTTTTTTGAGGGAAGGAAAAGAGCCCTAAAAGAGCAATGAAAAAAGAATAAGGGATATTATTTTTCTTAGCCTTTTCCTCATCTATAGAAACATTGAGTTTAACTTCCCATAAATCATAACCTTTCAGGTGCTCTGAATCTTGTGATTCCTTTTCAGAGTCAAGCTCTTTAAAATCCATTCCAAATTTTAATGAACTAAATCTAAATTCAGATTCTTTTTGGCTATTAAATTCTCCGTTTGTTTTAATACTAAATTCGGATACATAATAAGCCCTTAACTGAAACGGCAAGCATTTGACTCTCATCGATAAATCTTCAGGCGGCATTATTGTAGTCATAATCTATTTGTTGTGTTTCTTTCGTATATAAATCACTACAAGAAAATTTAATTTCTTTCTGGCTCTTTTTCATACCAAAATACCTGCTAATTCCTGGGGAATATACTTGAGATGGAATTCGCTCCACTCTTGTTACTAGCAAATCTTCTTTTACCCATTGATTATTACGATGATTTTTTAAAATTGAATCGCAAATATTTAATTTTATTTGCTCAGTATTTAGTGATTCTCCCGCTATCCATATAAATTTATAATCAAGGGAACATAAATCATCTTCGTAGTCTTCTGGATCCAAATAAAAAGTGCCATCAAAATATTTACTTAATACACTAATAGGAGATTCCTGTTTTTCCAATTCAAAATGGAGTCTTCCGGATGTAAAATGTCCTATAAACCACGAATCAGATGCCATAAAAATATCATCTACAGATTTCTTCCCCATTTTAGCTTCTCTGATTTGTTGTTCTAGTACAGGAACAACAATGTATTTATAGATATCATTCTGTCGAATTTTTACAGCCATATATTGATCAGAACCACTCTGGACAATAAATAAAAAAGGCCCATCGTAATCAAACAATGATTCTTTAAAAATGGTTTCCATTATAAATTATTCTTATTATTTTATTCAAGTTACTCGCTACAAAAATCTTCAATATCGGAAATGCATTCCAAAACATTGCATGAGGCATAAGGCCACCACGAATAATGTTTTCTTCTCGGTTTCCCGTCTTGACATATCCGACCTGATCCTTTCTGTAATGTAATTCTTGCCAAAGGAAGGCGCAGTTTTTTTTGAACATTCGCAATCTTTTCGCGACTTCCGAATAAAGAGACCGCATGATCTAGGCAAATATCTCGAGGTTCAGTCCCGGTAGCTAGCCCTAGGGCCACATAAGAATCAAAATCATTCTCAATCGGGGGATTATGTACGCATCTATACATGATCATAGGGTCTTGCACAACTTGAGATTCTTTTAAAGGGCATCCTTCTGGTAAATTTTCTCTGTATTGAGGTTCCGGCATGATCACACAAGTTCTACCTGCATCATGCTAAATCAATAGACAACGAACACAAGTAATTTAAGGAAATCATGGCACAACTTTCGCGACAACCACACTCTGCTGTATGTTCTGCGGTATTGCAAGTGATTTTATCCCTAGGCCCAATGGACTTTTCGGATACCCGTTACGCTGTTGGAACTGTCCTACTCGGTTTTGCTGCACAAGTCACTACGCTTGATACGTCATTCCAGTCAGGTCTTGTTCACCATCTCCTCCTGGTCTATGCTCTCTTCATGAACCCTTCTCTCTCTGCCGTCTTATTCTGCCTGGTCCTTTGCGCCGTATTCGTCTGGCTGGCCGTCAGGAGAATGCGAGCCGACAAACCGCACCGTGTGTTCGTCTGGCTGGCCCGGTTCTTCGGCGTGATGGTCGTGATGGGGGTGGACAGTATATGCAAGGCGGAAGGAATCATCTTGGGGGGCTTGGTCGTAGTTGCCGGGGCGTTTGCCGTTCTGGCAACAGTGTCATGGGTGGTCAGGGAGCTGGGGAAGCGGAAGAAGGCTGAGCAGGCTTTCGAGCATCGCAGAGATGCTGAAGTGCTGCAGGAGAATAGTTTTCTAGAGGAGCAGCCGGGAAAGGGGGCCATGGCACCGGATCAAATTCTGGTAGAGGCCGTCTCCAAAACTCCAAGGCCTGAATCAGAAAAGAAGATAGCGGTCTCCAATCGTCCAAGGAAGAAAGTCAAAATGATTGAGCTGGTAGGGTTTGTCCTGTTGGTTTTTGGTGTTGGGGTTACGGTGCACTGCTTGAGTGCGGATACTAAACACAAAAACGAATCTCCCTTCATTCAACAAATGAATGCCGTCAGAGATTTGACGCCCCAGGATTTGGAGAAAATGAATTTATCCCCCAAGGAGAAAGAGAAAATGCAGGAAGTCATCAATGATTTAAAAAGAGAAAGGCCATCCCTGCATTATCTGGATAAAGTCATTAAAGAGCGGCAAAAAGATACCGTTGATGCTTATATGAAGTCTTATCAGGACAGGAATTATTCTACTCCGTACAATCCGTCTGAGACGAAACAGCTAGACGTTAAGCACTATTGCGACCAATTAGAAAAGATCAACAAAGCAGGCAAGCTTTTTTAACTCCCTGGCCCCGGAGGTCAAGAGGCAAAGCATTCTACGATTCTTCCATTTTCTTCTTCACCCATTCATCAATATCTACCGCTTCCCCAGGCTTCAGGTGCAGCGCAATCCACGCCCGGAGGATGGTGTTTTCCAATTGCAGAGCCTCCAAACTTCCCTCCTTTACCCCTCTGATCATGCTCAGAGGAGGCTCCACCTTGCCCATCAGCTCTTCAATGCGGACCCGTGACTTGACTGGTATTTCCCTCCGGACCGACATCCAGCCGTACACCGTGTGAATACTGACTCCGCATTGTTCGGCGAGCCAGTTACAATCCTTTCCGGTTTCCTTGAGCCATTTCTTAATGTCACTTTTCGAGTGCATTCCCTAGGAATATCATACCGAAAAAGAGAAAACAAGAGGTGATGCTTCTGTTTATTTCCAAAAAAAGCCGCCCATTAAGCGGCCTGAAAGCTTTGTAGCTTATCTATGACGATGGTAAGTTCCCGTCTTGCGGTCATAGTGGCCACCGTTGGAATCCAGCCTGCCGGAATGGTATGTGTCAAACATGTGCTTGTGATATGTGCCACTTTTACGATCATGGTGACCGCCGTTCTTGTCGGTGCGCCCGGAATGAGCATTGGCTAAGGTAGCCAAGGATACTACTGTGATGATGATTGCGAGTGCTTTCATGTGATATTCATCACATGCTTATTTGTTGCAAAATACAATATCGTTTTATAAGTAATTAACGATAATTACATTTCGCAAACGATTACACAACAACTAACATATAATTACACTTATGCCTTTTCCCTGTTCGTCAGGGTCTCCACGTCCACGCCGGATATCTTCCCGCCATCCATTGGTTCGATGTCGCCAAATTCTGGATTGAGAGGACGTGCTTTGTTAAATGTTTTTTAATGAAATTAAGAATCATTTTATTTTTGTAACTCAATAACATTAAACTTAATAAAGCTATTAGAAATAATAATCTAACAAACTATCTAACAAATAATCTAACAGAAAGGGACACTAATTATTTATGAAAGCCATATCATGAAAATAAGAAACCACGACAGAATCTCCAGCAAGGATTATCCTCCTGCATGCTCTTTAGAAAGAGTCGAAGTGTATGTAACAGTCTATTTGCATTATGCGCTTACTGTCAACAATAACAGAAACATTGAAGATGATGATAGACGACTTTTGAATGGAAAACATGCAGAAAAAATGAAAATTAGTGTTGACTGGTGGTTAACCACCGAGCATGATACGTCCATGCCAAGCCAACGGAAGATAGATAAAAAGCAGATTTCTGTATGGATACCGATCGTCCTCTTCCGGAAATTTCAAAAGAGGGCGCACGAGCTGGGTATGACCATGACGGAAATCATCACGGCTTACTTGGTGCAGCAAACTCAAAACGTAAATCTCACACCCGAAGACTATGAAAACATTGCTAAAGAAATACGAGAAAAAACAAATAACCGTTAACATTCCTATCGATTTGTTTGAACGGATAAAACTGCGTGCGCGGAAAGAGCAAAGATCTATTTCCGGGCAAGTAGTTTTTTTGCTCGCAGGTGGTGAACCACCTACTTGTGAACATGCCGCCGAGAAACATGTTTTTTTGCCCAAAGGTGGTGAACCACCTGACAGCAAAATCAACCAATCTAAAAATCCCGCGGCATGAGTTACTTTTCCGTTAGCAGACGGGCTACGGCTTGCGTTAACCCCTCTGGGGTGAGTTTTTTGAGGGCCGCCAGTCCGGCATTGCAGGACAGCCGAATGATTTCCGATCGGCTCATTTCAAACTGGTCGGCGACTTCGTCGATCTTGGAAAGTTGTTTCTCGGTGAAGCGAATTTGCACGGGGGTTGTGTATGGGCTGTTCTTATCAATCGGACGCATTGAAAAAAAGTACTTTGTAATGAATTGCATTACAAGTAAATATGAATATGTAGTGCTAAACACTACGGAAATATATTGACTAAGTAATTGAAAACAATACAATGAAAAGCATGAGCAAGCTATCAAAGCCAATTCAAATGCGACTGTTAGAGACAGACAATCAGGAATTAAGAACTCTGTCTGCTACCACGTCCATCCCCTTCTCCGCGCTGATTCGCCTAGCTATTCAGTACGGCCTCCCAGAACTCAAGAAAACCCTCAACAAGAAGCCCGCGGCATGAAGTACGGCCCCATCGAAGCAATCCTGGCTACTCCCGCAATGCAAGAGGAGTTACAGCAAAAAGGATATATAAGAATTCTCTGCTCCGAAGGTTTTCAAACACTTAGAGCAGTAAAAGAGCAATCTCCTTTTTGGATGAATGGAATCTCCGTGCGGGCTATTGCCCGTAGTGAGAGAGCTACGGTAGTTCTACTGGAGGAGGCGTGTATTCCCGTTCTTCCGCCCGGTAACGATGCTGGAACAAAAAGTGTTCCCCTACAGTAGATTTAATTTCAATAGTTTCCAGATGGGCAACAATTTCATGAAGCTGTTCATGCGAAATATAGATCGGGTAGTCATGGTCGGTAGTGATGATGTAGCAACAGCCCACATATCCTTCAATCGCGACAATATGATCAATGTTGACGTAACAGAATACTCCGGGCTTGCCATCGGAATACCTGCCACCATTAAGACCTTCCTGTAGTTTTATGAATTTAGGCATAACAAAATAGTAGCCTGACAGCTTTCATCATCAAGAACAATGGGCCGGCATGCACATGAATTTAGGCAACACGAGTGCATTCAAAGCCAATGCGTTATATTGGCAGGCTCACCACATTTATTAAGCAATAACAATCAATAACAATCAATATCAATTACTAACAAATAAACAATCATGATCATCAAATACGACACCGAAGACCGTTGCATCCGCGTGGATGATGTTGTTGTGAGCCACGCAGACGCCGAAAGGCTGATGGCGGAGCATGAAACCGCAGCAGCGGCCCTTGAAAACGTCCTGGCGCAGTATGAGCGGGATCACGCTACGACGAACAACCCTGACGGACACCATGACGACTGACATGGAAGAAGCCCTTATAGAAGAATTTATCCGGCTCGGCTGGCACGAGCTTTAACCCCCCCCTCTTCCCAAGATGACCCCAAACAGAAAAACGATGTCTACTCTGGCGGACACCCTGGAAGCCATTGCCGGAGTGTTGAGAGAGCTGGCATCTGCCCCGGTACCTGCATCTCCGGAAGCTGCTGCCGCGGGATTGCCTGACTCCGACGAGGCGCAGGCGATTTCTGCTTTCCGTGGCAAAGTAGTTGTCACTTTGGATGACGTGCGGTTCATGACCGGGTGGGGGAGAGACCGCATTCTTGCTCTGATTCAAGAAGGCAGCATCGAAGCACTGCCTGGAACCGGAAGCGCCGGATGCCCGTATGAGTTCCCTGCCCTGTCCGTGTGGCGGTATATTCACCAACAGGATAATGTGGCGGCCAAGCCTCAAGTGAATGGGGTGAATATGAATGTCCTGCCTCCCCGCAGGAAGAGAAAGGGGGCTGCAGCATGAAGACCTTTTTCAAATTTCTGGGAGCCTGCGCATGCGGCACGTTGTGGGGCTGGATGTTTTACACAGCCTTTGACCAGGACAACGACGAGCTCCAGGCTGGCAAGTCCCCGCATTCCGGGTTCACGCCCGACTGCCCGAAAGCTTTTGACGGTTTTTCAAAGCCGTCCCGCTCCCCACGGACTGGGGAAAGCAATAACCAATAGATAAACCAATACAATGGACAATACCACCGAAGAAAATAATGCGCAGCCCTGCACGCCGGACGAAGCCTGCTGCTGCGATACTGCTGCATCCACAAAGGAAGAAATCAACGCCGCGCTGGATAACCTTATTGATTTGATTAAGCGTTACGATGGGCGCGTCGTTGTTTCCTCCTTCTTTGAAGACACGGAAGAAAGAAAAACTCGCCGTTTATTCGAAGCCTCCAATGCCGTTTTTCAGTCCGAGGGAATGAACACCAAAGTTTACGGATGGACTGGAGCCTGCGGCTATTTGCTCAAAGCAGGCGAATGCTTTGATGGCCATGCAAAAACTATGGGAGATGGTGTTCGTTTGTTCCTTGAACAACAGCAAAAAGAGAAAATGAAAAGGGGGATGAACCCCATTGCAGCCATGCTTGGATTTAAGGGTTGCGAGTGCGAGGAATGCCAAGACTGATTCATTTTCATCACTAACCATTAGATAATCAACATTATGAGTGAAGAAACTACACGGCAAATGCCCGGAGAAGTCTTTTTTGACGGACTCTCCGAAATCAACGAAGGGGCGCTTCTTACTGCCCTGGACAACAAGATGAAGGCTCTTGTGGCCGCCGTCCTGGAAACCGGCAACAACGGCACCCTGACCCTCAAACTGTCCTGCAAGCGTAAGGGCGGCGTGAATCAGGTGGTGATTGACCCCAAGGTCACGGCGTCCATCCCGGACCCGACGATTGCCCCGCGCATCATGTTTGCCGATCCCTCCGGCGCCCTGCATACGGACGACCCCGCCCAGGGAAAACTGGACCTGGATGCCCCTGTGAAGGTGACATTCCCGGCTCCCGCCAACGCTGATGCCGGGATGCCCGCCAAGGTATCCAAGCGCGCCTAAGCCCTCCAACAACCCCGCAATTACATAACAATAAACATCATAGATTAAATAATATGGATAATTTAAACGAAGAAACTCTGGCAGCCGTCCGCGTGCAGGAAGTAGCGAATGGCCGTGCCGCCATCGTGCCGGATGGATATACCCTGCATCATCTGGATTGCATGCACAACACGCCCCCGCGCAAGGCAGGGAGAGTCCAACTGCTGGACCTGGAAACGCTGGTAGATCACGTGAAGGCGGAAGATGCCGAAAACGGAGTTAAAAGCGTGATTTACGTGAGCGACAGAGAGGTTAATGCCGTGTTTAATTACCATGCCACCCCGGAAGGCCCCGGATGGGGAGATCACCACGCCACCATGGAACTCAAAAAGACGGTGGAATGGGAGAACTGGACCAAATACGACGGACAGGGCATGAGCCAGAAGGACTTTGTGGAATTCCTGGAGGAAAACAGCAAGGATGTGATGGAGCCCTCCCCGTCTGAAATGCTGACGCTGGCCAGTAAGTTCGACATGCACCGCAAGGTTGAGTTCAAGAGCGCTTACCGGGCATCCGATGGCGAAACGAAGCTGACCTACAACGAAACGGTGGATTCCAAGAGCGGCGAGCTGAATGTTCCCACGGAGTTCACGATTGCGATTCCGGTCATCCGGGGCGCTGAAGGAGATACCACGTATCAAATCAAGGTGCGCCTGCGTGTGCGTCTGGCTGATGGGAAGCTGTATTTTGTGTACCAGCTTATCCGCGCGGACATCCCGGAACGCAATGCGATTAAGGATATTGCCGACAAGCTGGCAAAGGATTTGCCGCAGAACCGAATTCACCGCGGGGATGTGTGCCTGTGCACGAAGTCGATGTTCACTGGAGAGATCGACCGATAAGAATGAGTTGGCCGGGGCCAGCGCCAACTGGTCCCCGGCCTGTTACGAATGCAACCTACAAAATTACAATTAGTAACGAGTTATGAATACACCAAGTGAAGCCACGCGGCAAGAGAAAGTAATGGCTCCCTCCAAGTCCACCGAGCTGGCCGTCAGCCTGGACAATCTGGCCCTGGAAGCCCAGCAGGCATTGAGCTGCAAAGGCAGCTTTGAAAAGGCCATCAACATGGGCATTGCCATGAACCGGCTGCGCGACGCCCTGACTCCCCCCATCATGGAATCCATCATGAAGCTGAAAGGCTCCCAGCTCGGCTTCCGCACCGATGAATGCCAGCCGACACAGTACAAGGAGGGCATTTCCTATAACGTTGATGCGGTCAGGGAATGCCTGATTGTAGCCACCTGCATGGGGCTTTCTCCAGTAGGCAATCAGTGGAACATCCTTGCCGGTCGCACTTATGTGACCAAGGAAGGCATGACCTACCTGCTGAAAAATCTGGATGGCCTGACCAACTTGAAAATGGTCTATCATCCCGCCGAAATCAAAGAGTCCTCCACTTCCGGCATCAGCAAGCAGGGTAAAGAGTACCAGAAGATTGAGCGGGAAGGATTGGTGAGAGTAGATATGAGCTGGGAGTTCAAAGGAGTTCCGGATTCCGAGACTCTTGAGTTCTGTATCCGCGTGAATAACGGAATGACCCAGGATGCCATCATCGGCAAGGCGGAACGCAAGGCCAAGGCTTGGCTTTATTCCCACCTGACCGACACGATTATTTCCGATGGTGAGGTGGAAGACGGACGAGAAATGCGTAATGCCACTCCGGAACCCGGAACGCAGAAGCCGAAGGTCGGTAATCCTCTTGCGGGTGCTGCTGTACCTCCGCCAGTGGCGGCGGCTCCCAAGCAGGAAGAAAAGCCTCTTGAGCCGGAAGTGGTTTCCTCTCCCCCTCCTGCCACCGATGATTTGAAGTTGGAACCGGAATCTGCCGTGAGCGTGGCAGACCTGGAAAAGCTTCTGCAAGCCCATGGTGTGAGCATGCCCCAGGTGGTGAAGTTCTGTCAGAGCCGGCAGATTTACTACGTGCAGGGAGCCAGCCGGGAAGAGACGTTCCCGCCCAAGACGCTGGAATGGCTGGTAGCGAATTTCAACCAGGTGGTTGCCTGGGTGGGAGCCTCCGGGAAGTAAGAGCACAAGATAGAAAGGGCATTTAACCATGAATGTTTTAGATTTATCGAGTTTTGCGGCTTCCGGCGTGGCCTATGGACGGGTGGATAACCCCCAGGCGTACCACGATTCCAAGAAGGGCATTCCCCATTGCGTTTCCAAGTCCATGCTGATGGATTTCGCAAAAAATCCATTCAAGTGGAAGTACCGGCAGGATGAAGGGATTGAGAAGGTTTCCCTGGGGTTCCGCTTCGGTTCCCTGGTGGATTGTCTGGCCCTGACTCCGGAGCAGTTCCAGAATCAGTATCTCGTGGAAGAGTGGCTGCCGGGAGTGAACAAGAACGGCTCCGTGTCCAAGACAAAGCAGGACGACGAGCAAGCAGCTCGCTGGGCGGCGTTTGCCGACCGTGGGGGAGCCGTCCTGACTCCGGGGGAATACGCCGAAGCACAGCAAGCCGTGGGGATTTTCAACGGCTATTTGAAGACGGAACACGGCTTGGTGCTGGGGGAATCGTTTGAATCCCAAGTGGCGATGTACAAGACGCTGCTCATTGAGTACGCACCGGACAAGCCGCCGGTTCCGATCACGATCACGGGCATGATTGACATTCTTCCGAACGACGAAGAAATGCCGATCATCGACATGAAGACGACCTCCACGCCCGTGGAAGATTCCGGCCTAATTGATAGGGACATGGCCCGCTACGGGTACGGCTGGCAGGCTGCCTTGTACTGCGATTTGTATGAGGCGATCTTTGGCATACGCCGTGATTTCATGTTCGAATTTATGGAGTCTGTGGCCCCTTACTGCATTTCCGAGGTGCGGATGGACCAGGAGGCCCTGGAGCATTACCGGGGGCAGTACATGGGCGCCCTGCGCCAGTTCGCCGAGTGCGTGGCGACGGGGATTTATCCGGGGGCCGTGGCTCTGCCTCGGTATTATCGCATTCCCCGGTGGGAACGTAAATGGGAAGGAGGTGCGGCATGATGACCACGCTGACCATTACCTTGCCTCACACACCGCGCTGCCTGTCTCCCAACGCCAAGGTTCCCCTCACACAGAGGGGAGCCATTGCAGAGAACAAGAAGAAGGTGTCTGCCAAACAACGTGCCCGGACAATGGCGTGGGCTGTTACCTATAAAGCATTACAGGGTCATAAGTTTGTACCTACTCACTACCAGGTGATCTGGTATTACCAAGGAAAAGAGCCCGATGATGATAATGTTCTGACGCGCTGTAAATACTACAAGGACGGGGCTTGCAAGGCCATGAAGATTGACGACGGCCCACTCCGCCTCCTGGGGATTGACCGCGTGCATGACCTGGACCGGGCCGGACAAGTGGAAATCGTGTTTGAAAGGAGGGAGCAATGAAGATTTCACTGAAAAGAATAGTGATTTTAAAACAACAGGAAAAAGAGCTTCAAGATAGACTTGAAAAAATCCGAGAAGAAATACGTTTTATTGAATCTTTAAATGAAGATCAGTTAGCTTTTTATGAAAAACGTACATTGGGTAGGAATATCGGCGCCAGAGATAACTCTGAACAAGTCAGTTTTAGAAAATACGTCAAAGAAGAATTAAAAAAACAGGGGAAAAATACTGTTTGGCTAGCTGAACAAATTGGAAAAGGTGTTGGTACTGTTAAAAATTGGATATACGGAGACAAAAATATTACCGAAGAAAATATAAGTAAAATAGAAGCTGTATTGAAGGAAGGAGGCCAGCAATGAATGAAGAATTGAAACCTTGCTGGTGTGGGGAATTGCCTGACCTCATGCACTATACCGAAAATGGGAAAGCGCACATATCCTATATATGCGATCAAACGATTGACGAGCATCTGCCTCACGCCCTAATGGGAGGTGATGCTGAATCGGAAGAGGAGGCACGCCAAAATTGGAATAGGATAATGAATGCCATTGAAAAGCATTACCGGGAAGGAGGCCAGCAATGATTAACATCCTCTTATCCGTCAGGCGGCCTTTCTCCGGTTTTATTCTGGACAGGAAAAAGCCATGGGAACTGCGTAAAAACGCGCCGCGCATCCCCCGCGGAGAACACGTCACGCTCTGGACCTACGAATCCGGCAAAGACGGGGCGCGGGCGATCATCGGCAAGTGCCGGATGGTCTCCTGGGTACGCATGCGCCACATGTCATTCCGTTGCCGACCTGATGATTTTATAGAGGACTTTTGCGTAACAGGGGAGCACCTACTCTCCTATATGCCTTGCTACGCCTGGGGCGTTCAGGACCCCGTGAGGCTGCCCGCCGCCGTGCCGCTCTCCGCCATCGGCATGACCCGTCCGCCGCAGTCCTGGCAGTACCTTGCTGACGAGCAGGCGGCGATTTTGGAGCAGGCCGCTTGCCGGGATTGCCCTAATTGCAAGTATCATGACCTCTTGACTAAGCAGAGCCCATGCCGGGATTGTTACCCATACGAGGATCAGCGCCTTTGGGAGCCGAGAAAGGAGGGAGAGTGAACACGAGAGCGCCCCGCAAAAGGGCTCTGGCCCGGTATTTAGGGGGGAAGAACAGAATCGCTCCCTGGATTATCAGCTTTTTCCCGCCTCACAAATTCTACGTCGAGCCATTCGGCGGTTCCGCCGCCGTTCTGCTCAACAAGCAACCGGCATTTTTGGAGATTTACAATGACCTCTATGACCGGATTGTGAACTTTTTCGAGGTATTGCGAGATCCGGAAAAGGCGGAACGGCTGGCCCGGCTTGTCGAATTGACGCCTTACGCCCAGGAAGCCTATGCTCGGTCATTTGAAATCGCGGAAGATCCTGTTGAAGATGCTCTACGCTTTGCCGTCAACTCCATGATGTCCTACGGCGGAGGAATCTACAAACCAGGCTTTAAACGCGACGGCTTACTTCGCACAACCCCTTATCCTCAAACGTGGCGGGAATATCCGGCCGTAGTGCGAGAATGTGCGGCCGAACTCCGGAACCGGAATATCGAGGTCAACAACATGGATGCTCTGCAGGTCATGTCCCGGTACGATACGCTGGATACACTGCATTACGTGGATCCTCCCTATGTGCAATCTACCCGCGGCAAACGTGTGAGGTACGCGCATGAGTACGGCCAGCAAGACCATGAGCGGCTTCTCGTCTTCTTGAAGACCCTGAAAGGCAAGGTTGTCCTGTCCGGCTATGATTCCGAGCTTTATGCCGCCTATCTGGCCGGGTGGCGAAAGGAATGCAAGGTCTCTCACGACACGCAGGGCGGCAAGAAGATTGAATGCCTGTGGATGAACTACAACCCCCAACTGACGCTTTTTTGATATGCCTACACGATTGATCAGAGACGGTATTCTGACTTCCGAACGCGTCGCCTCCCTATCCTGGGAATCCGAGGTATTCTATCGCCGTTTGTTGTCCCTGGTGGATGATTACGGCTTGTCCGATGCCAGACCCTCCGTTCTTCGTTCCGCCCTGTACCCCCTCCAATTGGAGAAAATGAGTGAGTGCAATGTTCAACGCTGTCTTGCTGCGTGCGAGACGGCGGGGCTCATTCTGCTTTTTGCCAGGAATGGCAAATCATTTTTGATGGTGCGGGATTTCGGACAATCGCTCCGGTCTGCTCCAAAGTACCCGCTGCCAGACGGTTACAAGGCCATTCAGATCGGCAAGAGTAAATACCAGTTGGTAACACCTGATGACGATTGTTTGCAACTGCAAACAGGTGAAAACAGTTGTGAACAGTTGTGTACTTATGCGGATGCGTATTCGGATGCGAAGACGGATAAACAAGAAAACAATGCAGAGGGAAATACCACGGTGGTTTGTAACGATCCGCCTCCTGCTCCTGTACTGCCTGCCCCTTCTTTTCCGGATCGGGAACGATTGAACGATGTCCGGGGGATGCGCTGCGCCGACAATCACGCGGACCTGGGGGCTTCTCCAGGTGCCGCACGGTTTATCGCTGCCACCCTTGAAATCAACCCGTCCTGGGGTCGGACGATACCAACCGCCATTGAGACGGCAGCCGCGCTTGAGGCGTACCAGTCCGCACAGGGGCGGGTTACTCCGCGGGACATGGAGATGCTGCGGGCCTACTACGCTTCCGGGCTGACGCATGACCGGAGCAACAAGGCTTTTTGGCGGCCAGACAGCAGGCGCAAGTTCTGGGAATGCTTCGGGGATATGCTAACCCATGCGGACCGCTGGGCCAAAGAGACGCGCTGGAAGTCCGCAGCCGCTCGCAAGAAACCACAGCCGGAGCAAGCCCCGCAGCAGCCGGAAGGGCCCGTCGTGGACACCGATACAGCAGCCTCGGAGATCCGGGAATGGATGAAAGAAATGGGATTGGGAGGTGAGGCATGAAGAAAAAAGATTACATGCAGAGTGTGTTCTCCGGTATCAGCCGTCATGGCATGCGCATGGGACAGTTGAGAGTATTGTGGACGATAGGGTCTCTGGATGGTGTGGCATCCCTTTCCGACATGCTACTTGCAACAGGCATATCCGAATCTCATGCACAAGCCGCGTTACGTGCATTGATCAGTACCGGTGAGGTAGAAGTCGTCGGTACGAAGACCGCAGGAGTTGGGCGCCCCGGCCGCATTTATCGGCTGACTCCAAAAGGGCGTGAACTGTTTATTGATATATTCTCATGATGAAAGAATTAACAGAAAAGCAGAAGGAGTTTGCCCGGTGTTATTTTGAGTGTAAGAATGGCACCAAGGCTTACATGGATTCCTACGGCAAGGGAAAGACATTAAAGGAATCAACCTGTGCCACGGAGTCATCCAAGCTCCTAAAAAACCCCAAGGTTCAGGAGTACCTTGCCGGATTGAATGAAAAAGCGGAAAGCCCGCTTGTCCTGACCAAACAGCAGCGGATGGAATGGCTTTCCCGCGTGGTGAGGACGCCGCTTCGTGAGGTAGATGACCAATCCGATTTGTGCCAGGAACTCACGGAAACCAGTGGCCCCAACGGTTGCTCAACAAAAATCAAGATGCCCTCCAAGCTGGGCGCCATTGCCGAGCTCAACAAGATGGACGGGGCCTACGAACCGGACAAGGTGGAACACACCGTTCTTGGTGTAGATGCTATTCTATCAAAGCTTAACGACAAACCTATCAAGGTTCAGGATGGACAACGCGGAGAAAAGGCTTGAGGAGATGCTGGCAGACGAGTTCTGGCGTCTGAATCACTTATACTGGATTGAGACAAAGACCGGGGAACTTGTGCGTTTCCGGATGAATTGGGCCCAGCTTGCTTTCTGGAAGGAGTTCTGGTACCGGGACGATATTTTGAAGAGCCGTCAGCTTGGCCTGAGCACCTATGTAGCCATGCTGATGCTGGATTACTGCCTGTTCCGCCCCCGATTCAAGGCGGGCATCATTGATAAGGCGCTCCCGGATGCCCAGGAGAAGTTGAGAAAAATCCGACTGGCTTATGAAATGCTCGATTACGTACCAGAGGACGGGGCCACGGAGGAAGACGAGGCTCTGGCGGCAATCGGAGCAGCCATCAAGAGACGGTGCCCGGCACGCTTCAAGGAAGAGTCGGCTGTTTTTGTCAACGGCAGCCGTATCCGCGTTGCCTTGTCCATGCGTGGCGGCACGCTTCAGATGCTCCACGTCTCCGAGCTAGCCCACGTTGCCAACACCAGGCCCAAGGACGCCTCTGAAATCGTGACTGGGGCGATCAACACAGTAGCCTCCGGCTGCATCGTCATCCGGGAGACAACGCATGAAGGAGGACGGTATGGCCTGAATTACGAACTGACGAAGCGTTCCATTGAGAATATAGGCCATGATCTTACTCCCCTGGACTTTCGGTTCTTTTTCTTCCCGTGGCATCAGCATCCGGATTACAGGCTCGAAGGAGTGAAACTACGCCTGGATGACCGCATGACCAAATACTTTGCGCTCTTGGAGACCCAAGACATCCATCTGACCGACGAGCAGAAAGCCTGGTATGTGTCCATGGAACGTACCATGGGCGCGAAGATGACGCAGGAGTATCCCAGTACCCCCGACGAAGCGTTTGACGTACAGGTGGAAGGTGCGATTTACGGGAGCATCATCACCCGCATGCGGATGGATCGGAAACTGAATTGCCGGTTTGAAGTAGACCGCATGGCTCCCCTTAATGTGGCGTTTGATATTGGCATGGCAGACTCTACCGTCATGTGGTTGTTCAATGAGCTAAGAACCGAGCACCGGGTCGTAGAGCATTACCGGGCGTCCGGCGAAGTTGTGGCTCATTTTGTGGAGAAATTACGACAATGGGAAACCGAATATTGTAAGATTGATACTGTGTTTCTCCCTCACGATGCCGTGAACCGGGAGCGCAGCGATGGGTTGAGCTATGAAGATCGTATTCGGTCTGCCGGGTTTCGTGTGGTGGTTGTCCCTCGTGTTCAGGATGTCTGGCAAGGTGTGGACTTGGTACGAGAATTTCTGCCGAACTGCATTTTCCATGAACGGTGCGGAGATGTGATTGTGGTCAAGGATGTAGAGTATATATCCGGTATTGATGCTTTATCCAATTACCAGGCGCAGCCACCTGGCCGCAATGGTGTGATGCGTTCCAAACCACTGCATGATGTCTGTTCCGACTCCGCGGATGCCTTCCGAATTTACGTGGAAGCCCACGCCAGAGGGCTTGTCCCCATTTATGGCAATACGCACAACCCTTATAAATTCAAGAGAAAACAGGCATTAGGAGTACCAAAAAGGTAATTACTTGATTTAGAGCAGTATTTATTTTGATGCCGGTGTGCCATGGTTGAGGCATGGGATTCATGAAACCGTCAACTCCTGCCCCTGCCCCGGAGATACCTACCGTTACTGTAGATGCCAATGAGAAGCAGGTGGACGCCAATTTGGACAGTAAGCGCCGCAGAAAGAAGACTCTGAATTCTACGATAGACAGACTTCCCAGCCTTGGTGCGGGCGCCGGACAGCAACAGGCACAACCCCTAAAAACTACGTTGGGAAATGGATGATACCAGAGTCAAAGGCTGGTTGCGGACATGCGCATCTCTACGTACCCAGAGAGACAAATGGTCCGGCGACTGGGACATATTGAGGGATTTGCTGATTCCACGGCGCAATGCGGATGCGGATGATTACAGCCATTGCCCGGAAGGTTCCAAATGCTGCATGCGTTTGGCTGCCGGGTTCATGGAGTACATTACGCCATCCCGCCGTCCCTGGTTTGCTTTCCAGCACGACGCGGTGGATTCCGAGGATGACATCAAAGCATGGTGCGGCGATGTGACAAGGATCGTTCAGGAATCCATTGCCAACTCCAATTTTTACACGGAGATTCATGAAGCCGATTTGGATGACTGCTCCTTAGGTACTGGCTGTATGTACTGCCCGGATTGGGAAAATGAAGGTCTCACGTTCACTCAAGTGCCTTGCGGCACGTTCGGCGTAGCGGAAGACAAGGATAAGCGTATCAATACCCTGGCAAGATGGTTCAAGTTTTCTGCCGTCCAAGCCATGGAAAAGTTTGGTCGCAACGGGAAGATTGCCTGTGAGAAGATACAGGCAGCTTATGCGGACGCTGGCAAAAAGTACGATCCGGATTTTACGATTGTCCATCTCGTCCAGCCCCGGAAAGTTTATGATTTACGACTGGCGGAATATGACGGGAAGCAGCGCCCTTTTGAGTCTATCTATATCTGCGAAGAGTCCGAAACGCTCCTTGAAGAAGATGGGTATCATGAATTCCCATATTTCGTCCCCAGGTTCCTGAAATGGGGAAATGGCCCTTATGGGTTGGCACCTGGTAAAGCCGTTATCCCTGCCATGAAGAGTCTGATACGGCTTGATGAAAATATGGACACCCTGGCGGACATTGCAGCCTTCCCGCGTATTCTGGAGCTGGCTGAGCAGGTGGGAGAAGTTGACTACCGGGCTGGTGGACGCACCACGATCAGCCGGGAGGCGGCAGATAAGAATTTCCCCCGGGAATGGGCCAGCGGAGGCCGTTATGATGTAGGGCAAGACAGAATAGAGATTAAGAAGCGCGAGATTCAGGAGGCTTTTTACTGCGATATGCTCCAGGTTATTTCGCAGATAGACCGGGAAATGACGGCCACGGAAGTGAGAGCCAGGGAAGGAGAAAAGCTGACTATGTTCTCCCCCACCTTCACTTTATATACTTCGGACCTGTCCTATTTCTTCAAGCGCATTTTTGGCGTGCTTGCCCGTGCAGATAAGTTTCCACCGCCGCCGCCATCCTTGATGAAAGAGAATGCCATCACCAAGGAGTTGATGATGGCTCTGCCTACGGTGAGGTTCACGGGTAAATTGGCAATCGCCCTGGAACAAATTCAAACGGAATCCTCCATGATGGCCTTGCAGCCTTTGACTGACGCATCCGCAGCATGGCCTGAATTACTTGATATTGTAAAGGTTCGAGATTTGTTCAAGGACTATTTGCGCACCTCCGGAATGAAAGAGGAACACATCACCACTGACCAGGAACTCAAGGCGATTGATAAGGCCAAACAGGAAGCTTTGAAAGCTCAAGAAGAACTGGCAGCCATGCAAGGAGGCGCCGCCGCGGCTAAAGATGGAGCCAGTGCCTTGTCGCTGCTTAACAAGGAAGGGAAGTAGAAATGAAGTATACTGACCAGAGTATTAAAGATGAACGCGACAAGGTACGCCGTTGTATATACCGCCTGTTTGGCAAAGGCAGGAAACCAATAGATGCTTTGAGGCCATCTTTTTTCTTGTCCCCCTTGGTCCATTGGTTGGAACGCCGGATGATAAGGCGCCGGCTGCTCCATGATTTTGATACGGTATCAGGCCAATTGCTTTTAGATTGGCTGGAGCATCATTTTGAAACAGACCTTCCCGTTTTTCAGGGCCAGTCTGGAAAGTATGATCCCCTTGACGCCATGCGACGGGATGCCTACCGCGAAGTCTTTCTTTTCCTGCGGCGCGAAGTAGCGCTTGGGAAACAGATCAAACAAGAAAACGAATATTAAAATATGTATATCAATAGATTATATCATAATCGGTTTATGCGTGATGAAGCCCCTGCTGATGGAGGAGATAGTGGAAGTGGTAATCCTCCCCCGTCGTCCGTGACGCTTGGCGACACTACTGCTGCACCAGGGAATCCCACCCAGCAGGAAGATAAGACGGTCCCTGCCACAACGGAAGTTGATTTCAGCCATTATTTGGATGATGGCGCCGATCAGTCTGCCTACCGAAAGGCTATGGGCATCCCGGAACAACTGGCTGATTACAAGCTGACGTTTTCCGATGGATTCCAACTTCCAACACCCACGGCATCATGGTTGCAGCAGGCCGGGCATGAATTAGGGATTGCTCCGGGAGCCGCAGCGCGTCTTGCTGAAGGATATGCTGCACACTACCAGGATTTGACCGCCGCTGAACAAACTGCACGCAGCCAGCAGATGATTCAGGCATTACAACGGGAATGGGGAGTCGATTACCAAGCACGCTTTGAGGGTGCCGCTAAAACGGCGCAGTCTCTGTGCGCGTCCGCTGGCATTGATGATAGCTTCCTGTCCGACCCTGCCATCGGCGGCCATCCAGGCGTCATTAAGCTGATGGATACGATTTCTCAAATGCGGCGGGAGGGGAAAAACGGCGGGGGGGAAAAATTGAGTCCTTGCAT
>OBUQ01000681.1_pt1 | contig 19124 bp, 12 predicted proteins | sample 1494951 | NCBI WGS metagenome assembly OBUQ01 (sample SAMEA2579938, study PRJEB22360) | human gut metagenome | biome: human gut; feature: human-associated habitat; material: faeces | place: Denmark | collected 2008/2010
TCCTCGACTCTGTCGACGGATCGGGCGTCCAGGTCGGTTTGATGTACTTTGCGGACTCCTCTAAGGTCGTGTGTGAGCCGAGTGACGATTATGCGGGTATTGTTAAGTACACGCGTGCGGGACTGTTTAACCGTTGTCTCATCAATAAGGATCTTCTCGAATCTCCTGATTTCAATCATCAAGAATGGGAAATAAGCTCGAAGTCTGGTTTCTATTCTCTCGAAGCGACTGAGTGCGGCAGTGACCTCACCGCTTCCAACGTTGATCCCTTGAACGAATATATTTCTTGGCGCGGGGGCGTTAAGAAAGATGATGTGTCGGATATTGTTCTTATTCTAACGGATGATTTTTGGGCTGACACGTACGATTCTGCGCTCAATAACTCCAGGTCGCTCAAAGAGGACGGCGTGCGCATCATCTGTATCGGTACCCCTCGTGCCGATCTCGAGTTCCTCAAGAAGATCTCCACCTCCGATAGCTACGCGGGCCTCTTCGACTTCTCCGAACTCGGCACCGCGTTCTCGAGCATCGGCCGCTCCATCTCGAGCGGATCTGGCATCAGCATTTAGGGAGCCTATTTATGGAACAAGAACTCAACTTGCTACTCGTCGTCGGCGCGCCGCTTGACCCCGTTCCTTCACAGGAAAAGCTCCGGCAGCTGCTTGCGGATGCGCGTGTGGTGTGGGGCCCCAAGGCCTCGCGCGGTACGGACCAGATTATCTACAAGCGCTTTTTGGGCGAGGTTCCCAACATGGAGAAAGCGTTTGCCGATGGCAACGAGGCCCAGGTCTCTGCCATCGCGGCGAATGCTCTCAAGGTTGTGAACGGCGCGCTCGATCCGGTACTCGAGGCGGCGGCGGAAAACAATCAGATTTCCGCCGGCCAGCTGGATCTTATCTGCAACAAGACCAAGAAGCGCATTAAGAAAACCCACTTTGGCGTCGAGTATCAGGTGGACGAGGCCCTTGTGCGCAAGCGTGCTGCCGAGCTTAAGTACACGGTTGCCGAGGGCGGTGCCACCGCATCTACCAACGACGGATCAAACGATGTCTACAAACGCTACATGGAAGATAAGCTTCCTGGTTGGGCGGGCTATAAAAAGGAGACGGATCTTATTGCCCTGGGCAAGAGCGACCTGTATGACTTTGCCTGCCCCGACGGCTGCGCCGACCCCTATCGCGCCCCGAGCGCAGACCTGCTTGCGAAGGCAAAGCGGGTGGCGGGGTCGTTCCGTGCCAACACGCCCGAGCAGGCGGCCGCGGCGAGTCTTGAGGCCCTGTGCCGCAAGGCCTTTGGCACAGACGACGCTCGTAAAGAGTACGACGCATGCCTCAATCGCCTTAAGCTCAACCGTGTCTTTGATGAGCTCGACGAGCGCGCATCGTTCTCGGACAACAGCTTAAGGGTCGAGCAGCAACGTGCGGCCGTTGAGGCTCTTGCTCCCTTTGTGGCAGACAAGACCGAGGCGCGTTCCCTGCTCGTTGGTCACTGCAAAAAGAAGGGCATTTCGCTTGAGCGAGATGCAGAGCTCGACTCGCTCGTTCAGTGCCGCTGCGGTCATATGAACGACAAGTCTGCTGCCACGTGCGGTCGCTGCGGTTTGCCGCTTATGCTCGAGTGCCCCTCGTGCCACAAGAAATACCCCAACACCAACGATCGCTGCCCCGGTTGCGGTGCGCCTTTGGGTGCGGCCATCGAGGATGCGGAGCGCCTGTGCGACGCCGCCGATAAGCTTGCGGGCTGGCTCAACTTTGAGGGTGCGAAGGCAAATCTCGCTCAGGCGCGCTCGGCGTGGCCGTCCTTGCCCCGCGTTGCCGAGGTCGACACAAAAGTCGCTCAGCTCCAGGCTGCCGCGGGCGATTTGGGTGCCAAGCTCACGTCCGCCATTGCGGAGCGTCGCTTTGCGGAGGCAGATGGACTCTTAAGGCGCGCCCTGCTCGTACCGGGCGTCGATGCTGCCTATCTAAAGGCGCGTGAGGCAGAAGTTTCTTCGGGCGTAACCGAGGCGGACGATCTCGTGCGTCAAGCTCAGGGGACGGCAGATGTGGAGGAGGCCGCCGAGCTCTGTGAGCAGGCGCTCGCCCGCTGCGCCGACCATGCCGCTGCTCGTTCGTTCCTTGCGTCGCACGCCCCGCAGTCGGTTTCCAACTTGGAGGCTCGCGGCAATGCCGAGACTTTGACCGTAAGCCTTGTTTGGCAGCCGAGCCGTTCTCGTGGTGCGCTTGTGTACGAGGTCTACGTTGTCGAGGGTGACGGTTCTTCCGGCGATCAGCTCCTTGGCACGACTGATCAGCCCTCATATACCCACGAGCATGCTCCCCAGGGGTGTGCGCTGACATACAAGGTGGTTGTCGTACGCGTCGGTGTGCGTTCCCAGCCTGCTACGAGCGAGGTTATCGCTCTTGCGCCCGACCTTACGGACGTGCGCTTTATGCCGGCGCATGAACAGATCGAGGTGTCTTGGAAGCCGCTGCCGTCGAGTGCGACCGTTCAGATCACGCCGCTCGATGGCGGGGACCCCATTACCGTCCCATCTGGTGGTCACTACGTTATCGGCGGCCTTACGGACGGCGTGACGTATCACTACGAGATGAGTGCCTCCTTCGATATCGTTGGCTTGGGCCGTCGCCAGACGCATCCGCAGACATTCGAGGCGACCCCGCTCGATGCTACACGCTACGTAGACGGTCTTGTCTCGCGTGCTCATAAGGGCGCGGAAGGCGTCTTTGATCTTGAGTGGGAGGATGTTGGCGCCGAGGTGCGTTTCTTTGGCTCCGTGGACGCCAAATCCATTCCCCAGCCGGGGTCGACGTCCGATGTGGCCTCGCTCGAGCGAGACTTTGAAGTTGTGAGCGTGAACGTTGCCGGGCCGGGCAAAGGCACGCTCACCTGGAAGAGCGATGATGTCCTTTACTTCTTTGCGGCCACGGTTTGCGGTAGCTCCGCTATCGTGGGCGCCAAGGCTCGTGTGTCAAACGGCGGCAAGGTGAGTATCGACTCCATCGAGGAGGCAAACGGCAAGCTGCTTATCTATGTCTCGGTAAAGGACTGCGCAGTGACGGGATTTAGTGTTGCCGTGAGTGAGACGAGCTTTGTGGACGACCTTTCGGACTCCTCGTGCCAGCCGCGACCCGTTTCCAAGAAAAACTGGGAGCGCGATGGCTGTCTGACCGTGCCGGCACCCGACGGACAGAGGCTTTACGTCTCGGTCTTTTCGCGTAAGGGCAGTGTGGGCAGCTTTGAGTTCTCGGATCCTGCGCAGCAGATTTTTGAACGTCGCCATGCACATGTATGCTACGAGCGCACGGATAGCAAGAAGCTCTTTGGTCCTCGAGAGTCTACGTTTACGTTTTCGGCCCAAGAGGGCGGCTCCTTCACGTTGCCTAAGACAAAGATCGCCTATTGCATCGGCAACCTGTCGCCTGCGTTATCGGTCGATTCCGTAACGCTTGAGGAGTTTGGTCCCGTCGAGGTCGATGGAACCTACAGCATCACGGTTACGTTGCCCAAGGCCAAGAAGATATCTATCCAGGCGTTTCCCGCTTCGGGCATTAAGTCTGTGGAGGACGCCTACATTACCTCTTCCGGTTATCTCGTTCAGTAAAGGGTTTTCATTATGGGTTTCTTTTCGTCATTATTCGGATCGGCTGCTACGCCTTCTGGCGTACCGTCCTTCTCGTCGAGCAGCATTGTGTGTCCGTTTTGCTTTGAGCAGTTCGGGGCCGATGCCGTAGAGTATCGCTGCACAAATCGCCAGTGCGACGCCGGCCCTTCGGGGTCTGCTCCCGAGGTGGACGAGAAGTACTCGACGTTTCGCGGATGGCCGCGGCCCAGACCCGTGGGACACGTCTTTAAGCCCCAAAAACAGGGCCACTTTGGTGGCGGCTCCGTGTGCTGCGATGTATGCCACTCCAACACGCCCGTGCCCATCTGCCCTTCGTGTCACAGTCCGCTGCCGCAGTCTTCGATTGACGGCAACAACGAGATCATCGCTATCGTGGGCACGCGCGGCTCGGGCAAGAGCCATTACATTACCGTGCTTATCGACCAGCTCACGCGCCGCGTCGGGCATGTCATGGATGCCGGTGTAAACCCGTTCCTTACCATGGACGGTCTTTATAACTGCCGTGAGCTGTACCAAGAGACCAAGTACAAGCCGCTGTTCGAGGAGCAGCATACGCTCGAGGCAACGTCACGCGCGTTGGGCGGTGGCGACCGCAAGGACAAGATGCCGCTCATCTACACGTGGAACTATACCGAGGCGTCTCGTGGCCGCAAAAAGGCATTTACGCTTTCGTTCTTCGACGCCGCCGGCGAAGACCTGGAGGACCCGCAGGCCGTTGCCACGGTCAACCGTTACCTGCAGCATGCGCGCGGCATCATCTTCCTTGTCGACCCGCTCCAGATTGCGGGCATTCGGGAGCAGCTCGAGGCAGCGGGCGAGACGGACCTTACGAGCAGCCTCCGCGGCGTTCAGGGCACGACGGGTTTCGAAGGCGTGCTCAGCGCCATCACGACGCTTATCCGCACGGCGCGCGGCATTCGCGAGGGGGACGCCATCGATGTTCCCGTGGCCATCGCTTTTTCTAAGTTTGACCAGCTGACGCCCATTTGCGGTGCGGCGGTTACCGTTCAGCAGCCAAGCCCGCATGCTAAGCATGGTGCCTTCGTCGAGGCGGATCAGCAGGCCGTCGATGCCGAACTGCGTGCGCTGCTCGAAAACTGGGATGAGGGCGCCATCGTCTCGAGTGTTCAGAGTAATTTCCGCGATGTTGCCTTCTTTGGCGTGTCTGCTCTGGGCCTGCATAATGCTCCGGACGAGAGCGGCTCGGTTAAGCGCCCTCGTCCGCTGCGCGTGGAGGACCCCCTGCTGTGGATTATGGCCAAGAATCACCTTATTACCAAGGAGTAGAACATGGCTGCTCACCAGATTATCTATACCTCGTGCCGCCGCGGCATAGAGGGGACCTCCGATGGCTTCCAGGTCTTCTCGTACGACGAGAAGCTTCCGTCTATTCCCGCAGCCGGTTCATCTCAGGGTTATAACGCTCTGTTTGTCGACCCTGTTCCGCACGATTTGGGCTTCTCTATCTTTGGCTATCATCCGCTCGATGGGGACTACTGTCTATACTGCAACAACACCCGGCTGCCTCACGACTACATGGGACCGCAGGGGCGTTCGGGCAATATGTTGCGCCAGTCGTTTCTTGTTCCCTGGGCTGATATGTCGTTTGCGCCCATTGAGCTCATGGGCTCGTCTGTGCTGCGCTCGCAGATGGGGCCCGAAGTTCAGAGCGCGGAGAAGCCCGACTATTTGCCGTGCGTAGATTTGGCCCCCGCTGGCAATGTTACTTTTGATGAAGTCTGCGAATGGCTCGAGGACGAGGACATGGCGGACTCCATGGGGGAGCTGCTGGCAAAGCTCTTTGCGGCAAAGATGGGCGGCAAGCAGCTTGTTGTCGTTGCCACGGCGGAGGAAGCGGCTCAGATTATCGGAGCTATTTCTTATGCCTTGCCGCTGCGTTTGTCACGCCAAATTTCCTTTGTGCTGGGTGCCGATGATGCAACCGAGGCATCGGGCGATATCATCAACGCTTCTGCCGAGGCCATCGCGGCGGCTCCGGATTACGTGACAAGTGGTTGGATCGTCTTTGATCCCCATAACCCGGACAGCAATGGATCCTACGCAGGTGTTGACGGATATCTGGGATTTGTCGAGCTTTCCTATTCGCTGAACCCCAAGCGCCTCGCGGATTTCTGCAGCTTTGTCCAGGAGCACACGACGGCCAAATTCATGTTGGGCGCACTGGACGATGCCCATGATTTGTGGGCACTGCTTGGAAAGAGCGAGCCGGATGCGGACGCGGGCAGGCTTCTACGTGCACTCTCCTTTGCAGAGGCTTCGTCCGACGAGGCAACAAACGCGCAACTCACCAATCAGCTCGTAGATTCGCTTGATACGCTGGCGGATATGGGTCTTGGCGTGCTCATCCCTGTTTTGAGCTATCTGCTGCGGCGTGTAGGCGGAATGGATGCCGAGAGGCGCGAGGGCGTGTGCGCCGTCGCGGCCGCTACGGTATCGCGTCTGCTTTCCGATGCCTCGGTGGCGCCGCGGGACTTCCCCAAACAGATGAGCTCGCTATGCGAATCTTGCTCACGTGCCGGCCTCGACCTTTTGGCAATTCTTCAGCGCGGCGGCGATTCTTCGTGGCTGTTTGCGCCGGGCGAGGTATCGGACGTTCAAAAGATTATCGATTTGCTGGATCTGTTCTCTAAATCTGCTGCGGCTCGCAAGTGTACGCCAGAGGAAGCTGGTCCCGACGGCGAGCTTGGACGCTTTGCCGCTGGGGCCCTGCAAGCGGCCTTTGCACTTGATCGCGTGAAGCTATCGACGGCTGTGATTGCCTATGTCAACGGGTTCACCCATTCGCTCGATGTTTACGAATCGGCCGTCGAGGCGGCGGTGACGGCGGTGTGCGTTGTTGCCCCGAAGGAGATTAATGGCATTTGGGGCGTCATCGCTGCTCGCGCTCCGTATGCCAAGGTTGGAGAACTTCCGCGTGGTCTTGTGTGGCTGAGCGACCATGGTCGCGAACAAGACATGGGAACCATGTTCTCGTTTGGCTTGGGTCACGTCGAGGGCGTAGAGGCAGCGTCGGATCTGTATAAAATCTGCTGTAGGGAAGGATTCCCTACTCATAAGGCGCTTGCCATAGGTTATACCGATGCTACGTCCCTATATGTTGCTTACCTGTTGAGCTGTCGCAGCGAAAAAGCGACCTCAATACTTCGTGAGCTTGTTGAATCGCTTGCCAAGGCGGCTCCCAGTAACACGTTGGTGTGTTGCCCGCCCATGGTAAAAACGATGGGCACTGCTTCGCATGGCCTTACGGATGGAATCGATCCTTTGAATCCCTCAAAAGAAGATCTTAGGACGTTGCGCGCCCTTTATGGCTATTCCCGGGCTGCGAATGCGGCGGTGCTTGGTCGCCGGGGCATGCTCGCACTGTCACTTGCGGAGTTGGGGAGGGCTTCTCAGGCGAGCGCGGATTTCAGGGCATTTCAGGGAATCCCCGATATCCTAAAAATAAAAAGCTACCGTGGGGCTGTCGATTTTTCTGACGTTGAGGGCCGTGATCGAGATAGGATCTGCGACGCTTTCGCCCAGGGTGTTTTGGGATGTTGCAAAGACCTTGGCGATTTTGCCTTTGCCATGGCTGCAATGTCGGCCACTTGCTGGCTGCCTGCCTTCGAGGCCTGCGCTCAGCTTGCTTTAAAGTATTCGCGCGGCAGACAGGGATCGTTCGATCGCTTGGCACTAGTTCTTTCGTACCTAGCGGTTTACGGAGTGAATCGCGAAGACATGCACGCCGCTATGGGCAAGGTCCTTCCCAAAGTTAAGCTCGAGAACCATGGCGCCCTTAAGCACGAATGTGCCCGTTACTGCGGGTCCCGCGCGCTCGAGGCACTGGGAATTACGGCTCCTGCCGATGTTGCGCAACAGATTGACGCGATTCTCGCTGACAATGTCAAAAAGGGCGGGTTGCCGTTCTTTAGAAAGTAGGTAAGTTTAAGCAGACGGGTGATGACCATGGGGTTGTTTAATAAGGTTTCTGGGCTGGCGCAGGGCGCTTACGGTAAGGCGGCAGGCTATTCCGATGCCGATGAGTCGTTTATCGGTGCCGATGTCGATGGCATGATTTGCCATATGGGTCTTTATCCCAACTACATTAAGCTCCGCACTAGGGAGCCGCGCACCGAGCAGATTAAGCGCGCCATGGAAGATCCTATTTCTGCGTTGGTTGGCCCGGCTCAAGAGGTCGAGCGCATCATCCGCGTGGGTAGCCACGTTCGAGATTTTGAGCGTTGGACCGAGTTTGGCAAGCGTTGCTATACGCTCAAGATTATGGGCACCAGAAAGCTTGTTCGCATTCGGTTGGTTCCGGCTGACGGCCAGCGCTTTGAGAACTACGTAATGAGTCATTGGATGTAACGAGGACGGCGGGTTGCTCGTTCTGATAGGAAGAAGGTAAGAAGAATGGCTGGAAGCGGTTCTTGGCGTCCTCAATATGATTCGAGGAGGCAAAAGGGTGGACATGGCGCGTACTCGCCGAGCAAGATGTCCTTTTCTGAGCACAGGAGGCGTGGGCCTTCTGTTTACTTTGCCGCCAACTGGGTGCTCATTGGCGTCGTGGGGGCTTTGGCAATGCTGCTCATCGGCCTTACGGCGCTCATCCGAGGCAACTGGGAAGGCTTTCTGTTTGCCCTGGTGGCTGCGCTTATTTGCTACAAGCTGTTTTTCCATAAGCGCTCGTAGGGGAGCGATGGGATTTAGTTTCCCTGTATGCAACTACTATTCAAAATAGGAGAATACCATGGGACTGTTTGGCTCTTTTGTTCAAGCATTTAAAGACGGATACAACGGCGTAGACGAAGAGCAGGACTCTGCGCCTTCCACTAAGGAAAATACTGCTCAAAAACCCGTACCCGCAAAGGAGACCGCCCCTGCTCAAAAGCAGGCTGCCTCCGAGGAGCCAAAGTTCTGCGGCGCATGCGGCGCCTCCCTTGAGCCAGGCACCAAGTTCTGTCCCAAGTGCGGAGAACCGGTGATGGGCGTTGCGCCGGAGCATCAGGCCGTTCCGGTCGAACCTCCGCATCTTATGCCGACTGATACATTGCAAGCGTTTTTGGATACGGGCTGCAACCAGATGTCCTTGCTCGAAGGAGCTGCGGCTTACCAAAAGGTTACACATGCCGATCCTGTTTTTGGAACTGAAGAGGTTAATTCTCATTTCCTACTTCATGGCAATGAGATGGCTATTCAAAAGGTTGCTGGAGTAATCAAAGGCCTATCTGAACAGTTTTTTAAGCATAAGCTCATTGTTAATGTAGACATGCTGCCCGCAGATTATCGACAGGTGGTTCGTATCTATTCTGCTGAGGTGGGGAGGCGCTTGGAAAAAATGATGTATTTCACGCTCGTACAAGAAAACGTGAGAGATGGCGCCGTTTATTACCTGTATATGGTTGGCGATGCTTACGAGCTGCAGGCCAAGGCCGATGCCGGTGTCATCTTGTCCAACGACGAGAATGAGAGACTTGCCAGGTTTGCTGCCCTTCACGACACTTTTAGCGAGTTTATTTCAACTGCAACGAACGGGGTTATCTTTGCCTTTGCTTCTTTGAACGACCGCCAAATGAATGGCCAAGCTAACTTGGAGGGTTCCAGGTCGTAAAGCGACTCGCCAATTCTTGTGTTGACCAACTGTAAGCATGCAAGCTATATCATCCGCCCTCATTTCTTGTTTAAGTAAATGAGGGCGGATTTGTTGTTAGGCCAGAGGCTCATCTTGTTATAAGAGTGGGGCGGTCAAAGCCGCCCCATTTACATATTATGCTAGGGGAGTGTCGTCGCTCCCATTGCTGTGCTTTCGGTTGCAATGTTACCGATGGCCTTCATAAGACTTTCGACTTGTTTGTTAGTTGTCGCATTGTTTCCGGAGAGATCACAGCGCCACGCCATGAGCTTTGCGTTGCTAGAGCATGCTTCTACCGTTATGTAGATGCGTGTCGGTCCTTCGGGACGAAGCAGATTTAGTTCTAAGGCTCGCAGTCGCTTTCCAAAAAAGACACCTCCCTGGATTGCCTCGAGTCCCGTACGCACGGTTATGCGCAACTCCTCTTGCTTTGCGGCCCGAAATGCAAAATCGGACCATGTCGTGTCTGCAAAGCGCTGAGCTCCGGACACCACTATGGGCCCCATGGGGTATCCGGGCGCGCATCGTTTCTGTAGTTGTTCGACAGTGATATCTGATGCGGTCATGTGGCCTCCTCTCACAATTTGCCTGCATAGGGCAGGCGTACTCTCAGTGCAAATTATCCGACAGCCCTTTTCGTGCCTGTTGCGCAACATATTCGGGCATGCCTGCGTGATACTTTTGCTCAGACGATTGCAATGGGGGAGCCATGGATAATTTGGAACAGCTCGAGGTTGTGCAGCTTGATGGTTTTACGCCCAGCATTCCTGCGGAGCCCGGGCGTGAACAGGAGCTCGCATCGCGTTTTAATATGCTCTTTCTTCAACCGGGGAGCACGCTTCATGGTGGTTTTGGTGCGGTTGCCAAGGTGGTGAACCTTTACGAAGAGGTTTTTGCCCTCAAGCGGTTAAACGCACCCGATTCCAACAGCGATTGCTCGCCTTCTGAGCTGAGGGAGATGCTGTTCGAAGAATATAAAAACCAGCTCGCAGTATCTAGGCTAAAAGGCTTTCCACAGGTCTATGGCTATGGGTCGTGGAAGGGCGAGCCGCTTATCCTTATGGAATGGATCGAGGGCACCACGCTGGCGCATGCTGTACCCGATCTACCTCATGAAGGCGACGGTGTTCAGGGTGAAGTCGTGGCGCAAGTGGGCATTTCGGTCTTGGAGATCTTGCAGGGTGTCGAGCGCCTGAACAGCCGCCTTGTGCATCGCGATATTTCCCCGAATAACATTATGTTTCGCACCAAGGATATGAGCCTGTCTCAGCAGGTTGCTGCCGGCGCCTTCGATACGTGCCTGATCGATTTTGGCAATTCGACCACAGAATGCCAAGATATTCCCATGGCCTTTACGCAGCGTGTGGGCATGATGCGTGGGGCCACGCGAGATTACGCTCCTCCCGAGATGCTGACGGCAGACGTGGAGGGCGTGGAAGAGCTTAGAAACAATCCTGCGATTGATATCTATGCACTCTGCAGCGTGCTGTATGAACTTTACGCGGGACATACGCCATTCGACCTTACCCACTCTCTTGGAGGGTCAGATTATCGCACCAAAATGAGCATGGATCCAAAACCGCTTGTTGCCCGGCGCACATACGAGGCGCCGTTGCTCAATGCGATTATGAGCGGTATCAGGCCTTCTCAGGAGGCCAGGCCAACGGTGGATGGCCTTTTGTACGAGCTTGAATGCTGGTATGAGGGTCGTCAACGAAACGGAACGGTCGCAGCTCCTAAGCCGGTTGAAATGCCCGAAAAATATGATGCGGATTCGGGCTGGGATGAAACGATGCCTGTCGGCAATGCGGTGGTCGTGCCTCTTACGGAATCCAACCCGTTCGAGAACGACTTTGTGGCTCCGGTGGCAGAATCGGCAACTGTGCCTATGCCGCATGCTGAGGAGCGTTTTGAAGCGTCCCGTAAAACTCCGGTGTCCGCGCCGGAGCCAACGGAGAACACCTGGTCTGAGCCTGATGTTCATTTTGATGCTTCCGGTGCGGAACATGTTCCGGTTCCCACGCCGGTGCCGGTGCCCACGCCCGGCGCTGCACAGTGTGCGGCGGGCGCCGCGGCGGCAGGGGCTGGCGCTGCATCTGCGGCGAGGGCCGCGACGGGGTCTGGTGCTGCTGCGGGCTCGGCAGCCGCTGGGGCCGCCGCGGGGGCTGCATCGCCGCGACCGAAAAGAGGTGGAGGATCAGGCACTGCCCGCGCCTCGAAACCCCGTTCTGCCTCTGCTTCTTCGAGCCCCGTGCCGCCGCCCCCTGCACCTCCCGTACCGCCTCCTGCGCCGGCGACTTCTGCACCGGCGCCCCCTGTTCCCTCGGGCTTTTCGAGTTCGGGAAAAAAGAAACGAGGGGCCGTTTCGAGCAGTGGCACATCTATTGGGTTTAGGGACGTTCGTCATTCGCGTCCCGTGCGAAAACTCGGTTGGCGATTGCTAATAATTTTGGCAATCATGTTTGCGCTTAGTGTAGTGTCGTGTGCCGCGCGGATTGCATTTGGGTCGGAACTCCCTGGCCACCAGGAGAGTTCTGAGCTTCAAGAAACGAATTGCGTTAGCGATGATAGCCAGGGCGTAGTCCCTGCTGAGGAGGATGTTTTATGGCAGAGATAACGCCGCGCCGTATCATGTTCGAGGATTTAAGAGGGTTTGCGGGCCTCGACTATCACGATGCGTGCTGCCTATTGCTTTCCGTTCGGCCTGTTGCCGGCGGCATGTCTCCTCGTGAGTCGCTCGAGGTCATGCATCGTTCGAGCATCATGCGAAATTACGTGGATATTGTTCCCTCCAAAACGAATCCCTCGCATTTCGGCGACTTGCAAAACGCCTCGCTCAACGTTATGGCGCGACTGGCGGCGCGGCAGGGCTCTGGCGCGGCATCGCGCGTTAAAATTGCCGATCACTACCGCGGACCGGCTGCCCACGCTATGGCCGATGCGTTCGATGCGTGGGGATTGAGCGGGCAGACGTATCTTAATGCGGTCAGGTGTATCGACATGGCAGTGCTTCCTGCCGGCAAGGACAGAGTCGCTCTGTTTGTCATGCTGTTTGTGGTGGCAGGCTGCCTCCAAGATCCGACGCGTGCGGCAGAACTAGTCGAGGACTTTCTGGAGCGATGCATGGGCGGACACTTTAGCTCAACGACGCTTAGGCTCGATAACGGCAAGAATGATTGCGCCTTCGTAACGAGCCCTGTCGATAGCGCTTCTACAACGCTAGGCCTTATCTTGCGGGAAGGCAGCGTCGTGCGCCTGCCGGCATATGAGCTGTCCCAAGATCCAGAAGGTACCGTCATTGGCTATTTGCCAACTGGTACAAACGTGATCGGTGCGCCCGATGGCTGTGTAAGCGCCCGTCACCTTCGTATTTGGTGCGAGGGCGGTCGTTGGTATGCGCAGGGTCTTGGTTCAACAGCGGGAACAGTACTCAAGCGCGGTGTAGAAGACTTGACGGTCGTTGAACCCCCGAGCTCTGAGGCCGGGCCGGGGCGTGAGTACCCGCCGGTGGAAATCAAAGTGGGCGATGAGCTTTGCCTTGGCGGCAAAGTGACGTATATCGTTGCGCGAGGCAAAATCGGATAGCTGCAGATTCGACTCTCGACCGTTCGGCGGTGTTGCGCAACGTTTTTTGTCCTTTTGGGTTTACAAAAAGATGAAGGAATCGTTCCAACGAGAAAGGACATGCTATGGGCCTGTTCGATAACTTAAAGTCTGGGCTGTCATCCGCGGGAAGCGCTCTTAATATCAAGACGACAGCCGATGCTACGGACGTGGCAGCAAGCACTCAGACGGAGAATGCATTTTGCACGCAATGCGGCGCTCCGCTATTGCCGGGTGCGACGTTTTGTGGAAAATGTGGTGCTTCACAGGCAGGGACCACCAAAGCAACTACGACATCAAAGGTGCTGCCCGACTACGTCTTCCCGGACTTTTCGTGGAATGAGGTCGTCGATCGAATGCTTGCAGACCGTTGCTTTCCTGACGAGCTTTGGGATGTTGCGGGAAGCGTAAGTAAGCCGCATGAGATTCAGATTTCCGATGCAATTGGCTTTTGCAACGTTTCTAACTGCGATGCTTTTATTGTTAAAGACGGGGGCTCTGTCTCGCTGGATGATTTGGCGCTTGAGCTTATCGATGTTGCCGAAGCCTACGACAGGGCGATTTTGAAAATAAAAATCGATCGTGACATTACTCGCGGGGGCGGAATTGTCATCTCTGCGAATGTCGCCGATCTCGAGAATCCAATTGAGGCAAACCCCTTCAGCCTGATAGTGCAAGAGGTCTATGGGAACGATGCCATTTTTTACTATTACCGCATTCGCAAAACTGATCATCGCGTGTTTGTTGGCCCCGATGTCCTCCTTTGGGCTGATCGTGTTGTTGCGATGACGTTCGCCAGACTAAATTCAAAGGGGAACGAGCCGCTGCGCCCTGTTCCTTGGGTTGCCGATACGGAGCTGCCGTACAATCCGGTTGAGGCTTCGATGACAGAGGCGATAGACGAGAATTCGAACGACCTTCTTGCGCTGGCTGCGGGCTTCAAAAAGGTGAGGTTCCCGTCTCCTATCGACGGAACGGTCGAAGATACCGAGTCTTACACGATTCTTGACTCATCCGTTAATCCGCATCAAGCGGTCGTCGAACTTGGACATCGTATGGGTCAGGCGGGCTGGCAAATTGCCCACGGGCCGGATAATTGGTATTACACAGGTGACTTAATTTTGTTGGTCCCTTCAGGCGTTGATATGGGCAAACAGTGGTGGGACTCCTTCGCTGTGGTGGTTAAATCGACAATAAGGGGCCATGTCTTGTACCTGATTCCGCTGTATGGCCTGTTTAGTCAGGCGTGCGGTCTTCGCAAAGAGGGCAAGATGCTGCGCCCAGATATGGAAGCGGCTTTCCAAGCTGTGGCTCCGTTTGCTGATCAAATGTTCGATTTTCTTGAGGCTACAAAGCATGCCTTTATTTATGCGGTCGCGCAAATCAATCAGGAGGCGGCCAACCGGTGGGGCGTATCGTTGGATTCGAAGCGATCTTTGCCACGTGGTTCCTTCGATGAATTTCTTCAAGCCTGTCGGGCGGGTGAATATGAAAAAGCGGGCAAGTTGAGTGACGATCTTACTGCGCTTCAATTCCGCCTCTATGATGATCCGCTTGCTGACAAGCGATTCTGTGCCACATTTGTAGTCCCCTCCGCGGCGCTTGGTCTAGAGTTCCTTGCGGGGGTAATACAGAAGGGATCTTCTATTGGACCCCTGGTTGCTCGTGTGGTCAATCGTCCTGATGGACGCGAGGGCGATCAATTGATTGAGGTTTTCTTTGCCGAAGGAGAGGAAGACAAGCTGTGGCAGAAGGGTTGCCACTGGTTTGTTGCTCGCGGGGAGACGGCGGATGGATTGCCGGTGCTCAACGTATTTCTGTCCTCTTGCGAAATGGATAAGGCGATCGCCAAGAACAATAGCGGTGCTGTTCTGCCCCCGGATGTCAAAGCGCTTCTATACGATTGCGCAGCGAATTCCGATCGTATCGTAGAGATGAACGAGTCCGTTGTGCCCCCTGCGGGATTGCAGCACGTTATTCGTTTGCTCAATAGCGAATGGCTGAAGGGGAGGTCCCAATCGCAGGATTAGATGCCTTCGTATTTGAAATCGTTTTCTAAGGAAGCCCCGCCGACGTGTCGCTGCGCCAGCGGGGCCTCCTCGTGGTTACATTCCAAAGCAAAACGCCCTCCCAGAAGATTGCTCTTCTGGGAGGGCGTTAGGGATTCTATTTGCTATTTGTTAAGCAAGCTTGTTGCCGCAGCTGGGGCAGAACGCAGCGCCGGCTTCCACGGGGGCACCGCAGTTGGGGCAGAAGCCGCCTGCATTGCCAGCGGCCTGGGCAAAGCTGGACAGGTCCTTACCTGCCGCCGCGTCCTCGAAGTGCTCAAGTACGGTCTGGACGGAATTGCAGAAGTCGGCTTCTGCTGCAATGTCGGTGTCGTCGACGAGTTTCTCGGCCTTTTTGGCAAAGCCTTTTCCGATTCCGCGGTTCAGCATGTTGTTGAGGGCGGGACCATCTTCGTCCATCATGTTTGCCTGCTCCTCGGCGGCCTTTACAGCTTGCTCTGCCGCTTCAGCGCGTGTGCTCGGGCAGCGGTAGGTCTTGAGGTCAGAACCCTGGAGGACGCAAACGTACGTTGCCCAAACCTGGGACTGCATTCCGTATGCGAAAATCTGAAGCGCGGGAATCTGCGTCTTTTTGAAGAGACCGCCATCGACTACCTTGATCTTGCCAACACTGATCTTATAGCTGTAGGGAGAATTATCCGCGAGGCTGTTGAGAGCATCGTTGACAATGGTGATGCAGTCCTCGATTGAGCGCTTTCCGACCGAGGTGACAATCGGATTCCCGAGATCGTTGCTGTACTCGAGGTTGGAGAGCTTAAGTGCCATTTTAGTTCCTTTCCAATTAATGGTTCCGTCTGTCTTTCGACAATTCGTATTCTGGAGCCGCGAAATTTGATTCTGTTGCGCAACATCAAAGATTTTTGAGAATGCGGTGTTGTTGACGAGTTGGCCGGTTGCTTGAGGCGGCGCTCTTTGTTGCGCAACGGATTTCTGGAACAACGCCGTATGCTCAACTCGTCCTAAAGATATAAGAGAAAGGACAGGACAATGGCTGAAGTTGAAGTAAGGGCTTTAGGTCCCGACGACGTCGACGATATGGTCGATCTGGATGAGCAGTCGGGCTACGAGGTCTACGATGCATATGCGGATTACATTGAGGAAGAGGACGAGGACGGCGATGGAGGCGAAGAGAACAATTACCTCTGGGGCGTCTTTGCCGATGATGAGCTGGTCGGTTTTTGCGTAACGGGCGGTGCAGATGACCCCGATCTGCCGGATGCCGTTACGGAGCACCCGCTCAACGAGGAAACGTCGACGTTTTTGAGCCATGTGTATGTTGATCCTGACTACCGCGGTAACGGCTATGGCGCACGCCTGGTGCACGACGCCCTGTTGGGATACTGGGAGAGCGAGGGCGAACAGCAGCCTACATTCCTGGATCTGAGCGGATATCTCTTTGATGATCCTGATGCGGATCCGATTAAGCTCGCACAGCTGCTCATCGACTTCTTTGGTAAGAACGGGTTTGAGCCCATTCCCGATGATGAGCACGACATTACCTACACCTGCATGGTCTTGGATCCCAAGAACTTTAAGGACCCAGACGCAGGGTAGAGGCTGCGATCTGTTGGTTCAGCTTCCCTAGTTGGTGTTTGACGGGGCCGGACGTTCCAGTTGAGATGGCTGGACGTCCGGTCCTTTTTGTTGTCTGTCGGGTTTGGTGATCGGCACGTTTATCTCGATCTGTAACATCTGGCGGGGGATACGGGGTCTAGTTGTTACAGATTGAGATTGTTCCTCGACCGACAACTCAACTGTCTCAATCTGTAACATCTGGGGCTGGTTTTGCTCCGTAACTGTTACAGATTGAGATGTTGTCTTCAGACGGATTGGTTTGTCTTGATCTGTAACAGTTACGGGTCGATTTACTTGGTAACTGTTACAGATTGAGACGTTTGTGGGCCGTGTTGACCGTTTGTCTCGATCTGTAACACGTAGAGGAAGATTTGCCCTGTAGATGCTACAGATTGAGACAATCAGTCGGGCCCACCTCGGGCCCGCCTCATCCGCCTCGTCATCTGTGGTTTACGTGGGGGCATGCGAAGCACGGGTATACTAACCCGCGGCGAATCTGCTCCATCGTTTAGTGCTGCTGCGTCTGGACGGCGCGTGATAGGGCTGCCAAAGCGATCGCCAGCGTGCTGAGCAACGTCCTCTCTGTGCGCACCCGTTTTTGTATGTATTAGCGCACTACCAAGCACGCCCGCGCGGCCGCATGCCGTGCCCATTGCGCGTGCAGATAAGGAACAACAACATATGCGTAATTCTGTATCCGACGTCACCGACGCCGAGATTCTGGACGAGACCCGCGAGGCCATGACCCAGGCTGCCTTCGATGCGGCCGATGAAGCCAATGCTGCCCAGGCCGTCGAGTCCGCTACCGAGAGCCTGCCCGCCTTTGACGAGTTGGGCCTTTCCGACGAGATGCTTCGTGCTATCGAGAACCTGGGCTACACGGCGCCCACGCCCGTTCAGGCCGGCTCCATCCCCGTGGTGCTCGAGGGTCGCGACCTGCTTGCCGCCGCCCAGACCGGCACCGGCAAGACGGCCGCCTTCTTGCTGCCGACCATGAACAATCTGGAGCACATCGCTCCGCCCAAGCCCGTGCGTGAGCGCGGCGGCCGCAACCGCCGTCGCGGTGCTAAAAAGCCCGAGGGCAACGGCCGCGGCCCTGTGATGCTCGTCATCACCCCCACGCGCGAGCTTGCCCAGCAGATCGACGAGGTCGCGAGCAAAATCGCCGACGTCACCGGCCATGTTGCCGTGACCGTCGTGGGCGGCGTGAGCTACAAGCCCCAGACCGCTGCCCTCAAGTACGGTTGCGACATCCTGGTCGCAACGCCGGGCCGTCTGGTCGATCTGATCGAGCAGGGTGCCTGCCACCTGGGCGAGGTCAAAGTGCTGGTACTCGACGAGGCCGACCGCATGCTCGACATGGGCTTTTTGCCCGCCGTCCGCCGCATTGTGCGCGAGACGCCGGCCGAGCGCCAGACGCTGCTGTTCTCGGCGACGCTCGACGAGGAGGCCGTGGGCGAGATCACCGACCTGGTGAGCGACCCGGCTCGCGTGGAGATCGCGCCCGCCACGTCGACCGCCGACACCGTCGACCAGTTTGTGTTCCCGGTGTCCATAGAGGCCAAGAACAACCTGCTGCCCGAGTTCCTCAAGAAGGAGGGTCCGGAGCGCACTATCGTCTTTATGCGCACCAAGCACCGCGCCGACAGCTGCTGCCGTCGTCTGGAGCGTAAGGGCATCAAGGCCGCCGCGATTCACGGCAACCGCAGCCAGGCCCAGCGCGAGCGTGCCCTTTCGGCCTTCCGCGACGGCACCGTCGACGTGCTGGTGGCAACCGACGTGCTCGCCCGCGGCATCGACATCAGCGACGTGCGCTACGTCGTGAACTTTGACGTGCCGGCCGAGCCGACCGACTACATCCACCGTATTGGCCGTACGGGACGTGCCGGCGAGCTGGGCTGGGCCATCACGTTCGTGACCGAGCAGGATGTCGATGAGTTCTACGAGATTGAGAAACTCATGGACAAGACCGCCGACATCTACGAGGCCGGCGACCTGCACGTGGGCCCCAATCCGCCCGCTGTCGATCCCGAGCGCGACCCTGCCGCCTTTAAGGTGAAGAAGAAGACCAAGCGCGGCAAGTCCAAGAGCAAGAAGAAGCTTGAGCAGGCGCGTCGCGACGGCAAGCGCAACGGCGACGATTACGGCGATGTGGCCGGTCGTTCCAACCGCGGTCGCGACGAGCGTCGCGGCGACGGCGAGCGTCCGAGCCGTCCCAAGCGCGGCGGCAAGACCCGCGTGCGCGAGGGCGTTCAGGCTCGCGTGGACGAGGCCGTTGAAAGCGTGGCTCGCGAGGTAGCTGCCGAGGAGCGTGGCGGTGCTGTTGAGCAGGGCCCGCGCGGCAACCGTGCCGAGCGTCGTGCCAAGCAGTTCCAGGGCGAGGCACACCGCCGTCGTCGTGAGGACGAGGACCGTGGCGGTCGTCGTCGTGTTGAGCGCGAGGACGAGGGCCGTGGTTCGCGCGGCGGCAAGCGCGGCTCGGGTGACCGCCGTCGTTCCGGTCGTGATGACGAGCGCGGTGGCCGTGACGAGCGTCGCGGCGGCGAGGGCCGTGGCGAGCGTAGCACCCGCGGCGGCGAGTCCCGCGGCGGCAAGCGCTTTGACGAGCGCGGTGGCCGTG
>OBUQ01000682.1_pt1 | contig 19107 bp, 21 predicted proteins | sample 1494951 | NCBI WGS metagenome assembly OBUQ01 (sample SAMEA2579938, study PRJEB22360) | human gut metagenome | biome: human gut; feature: human-associated habitat; material: faeces | place: Denmark | collected 2008/2010
ATAGGGTTATCCAATCAAAACCGGAAGGTTAAAACCCTAACTCTAATATACAAGGGGGAATAATATGCTTCAAAATTTTATTAATGGTCTGTATGACTTTCACTTTTTACAGAATGCTCTAATTACATCTGTAGTTATAGGGATTGTTTCTGGAACAGTAGGTTGTTTTATTATTTTAAGAGGAATGTCTCTTATGGGTGATGCTATTTCTCATGCTGTTTTGCCAGGAGTAGCAATTTCTTATATTTTAGGTATTAATTTTTTTATTGGTGCTATTGTATTTGGTCTATTAGCTTCTATAATTATTACTTTTATAAAAAGCAATAGTGTAATAAAAGGAGATACAGCAATTGGTATTACTTTCAGTTCTTTTTTAGCATTAGGAGTTATCCTTATAGGAGTTGCAAATAGCTCAACGGATTTATTTCATATCTTATTTGGAAATATTTTAGCTGTACAAGATATTGATAAGTGGATTACAATTGGCGTTTCTGTTTTAGTGTTGGTTACAGTTGTTCTATTTTTTAAAGAATTATTAATCACTTCTTTTGATCCATTAATGGCAAAAGCAATGGGGATGAATGTCAGTTTTTATCATTATCTATTAATGATTCTATTAACTTTAGTAGCAGTAACAGCTATGCAAAGTGTGGGAACTATATTAATTGTTGCAATGTTAATTACACCAGCTGCTACAGCATATTTATATGCAAACAGCTTAAAAACTATGATATTTATTTCGGCGACAGTCGGAGCGTGCTCATCATTGCTAGGTTTGTTCATTGGTTATAGTTTTAACATAGCAGCAGGATCAAGTATTGTTTTAACAGCGGCATTCTTATTTGTAATTAGTTTTCTAATCTCACCAAAACAAAAATTTTTAAGAAAGAAGGAGAGAAAGTTATGATGAGAAAATGGAAAGCAGTACTGGGAAGTCTGGGGATTTTGATTGCTCTTTTTATATTCGGGGCATGTTCAACAAATAGTAAAGACAAAGATACAGTGGCTTCGAACGAAAAATTAAAAGTAGTAGTTACTAATTCGATTTTAGCAGATATTACCGAAAATATAGCAAAGGATAAAATTGATTTACACAGTATTGTACCTATTGGGAAAGATCCCCATGAATATGAACCTTTGCCTGAAGATGTTCAAAAAACTTCAAAAGCAGATTTGATTTTTTATAATGGTGTTAACTTGGAAACTGGAGGAAATGCTTGGTTTACAAAATTAGTTAAAAATGCGAACAAAGAGGAAAACAAAGACTATTTTGCAGCAAGTGATGGCATAGATGTTATTTACTTAGAGGGTCAGAGTGAGAAAGGGAAGGAAGATCCTCATGCTTGGTTAAATTTAGAAAACGGTATTATTTACGCTAAAAACATTGAAAAACATTTAGCGGAAAAAGATCCTGATAATAAAAAATTCTATAAAGAAAATCTAGATAAGTATATTGAAAAATTGGATGCGCTAGACAAAGAAGCAAAATCTAAATTTGCTTCAATTCCGAATGATAAAAAAATGATTGTTACAAGTGAAGGATGCTTTAAGTATTTCTCGAAAGCGTATAATGTGCCTTCTGCTTACATTTGGGAAATCAACACTGAAGAAGAAGGAACACCAGATCAAATAAAACACTTAGTTGAAAAATTACGCACAACAAAAGTTCCCTCCTTATTCGTAGAAAGTAGTGTGGACGATAGACCGATGAAAACAGTATCAAAAGATACCAATATTCCTATCTATTCAACGATTTTTACTGATTCAATTGCAGAAAAAGGACAAGATGGTGATAGTTACTATGCGATGATGAAATGGAACCTGGATAAAATTGCTGAAGGCCTTTCGAAATAATTTGGAGGGTAGGTATGGTACAAATTAAAACAACTACTATACTAATTTATTTACTAGCAATTCAGGAATTATCAAAAAGAAAAAAGAAATTAAAAAATAATGATTTAGCAAAAGTTCTAAGTGTTAGTCCAGCATCTGTAAGTGAGATGCTGGCTAAACTTAGATATGAGGACTATTTAGATATAGGATTTCAATTAACTGATAAAGGGAAAAAATTTATTGACGATTACAAAAAAGGTTTTAAGTAAAAGACTTTATTTTTAGGGAGGATAAGAAAATGGCTATTGGAGTGATTATGATAGGACTTATCCTAATAGCTGGATATAATTTTTTTAAATCTTTCTCGGATTATTTTAGAAAAGGTGAATGATTTAGATGAGTCTATTAATTCTTGTAGGATTGCTTTTTGTATCAGTTATTTTGCTCTTTCTCATTAGTTTAGCTCTAAGGAATGAGTTCAGTAATAGACGTTAACGATTGAAACTTCAAGTCCTGTGTAAGATAATATAGTTAATTCATCTTATTAGGAGGAAGTACCCATAGAAACCAGAGATTATATTACAACTCACCAAAAATTAATAGAAAGTGGACTAAGCCATTTTGAAAAAGAAGGATTTCAGCAAACTAAGATAAGGCAACTGTGCTTGACTGCAGGCGTAACTACGGGTGCTTTTTATAAACATTTTACTTCTAAGGAAGCGTTATTTGAAGAAATTATTCAGCCGCATATTAATGCGCTTATTAACATGTATAATGAAGAGTTTACCAAATACCTCTTAAACTTAGAAAATATAGATATAGAGAAAAGTTGGAGAGAGAACTTCAATGAATTAGATCCATTTATTAATTATATTTTTGAGAATAAACGTATATTCGATTTGGTTTTATTCCAATCAGCTGGAACCAAATATCAAGATATTGTTGAAAAAATTACATCATTTGTGACAAAAAAGATAGTCTGTTGTCTAGATAAGTTAAAGACTATCGGAATGATCAATCAAAATTTAGTCTTTAATGAAGAAGAAATCCACTTCTACATTTACTCATTCTACGCTACATTCTATGATATATTGAAGCATAGCTATTCAAAAGAAAAGACTATGCTATTAACCAGAAGATTGTATCAATTTTCTGTTCCTGGGTGGATTGAATTACTGAGTTAATTAAAAAAAGCTTGCATTGATAATTGTTCTCAGTTATGCTTTTTGATAAGATCGCACTGTTATCTGAATAACGGTGCATTTTTATCAGCTTAAGATAACGGTGCGATCTTATTTTTTGGAGGTGAAAGAGTGTTAAAAATCAATCCGTTAACCTTGATTACTTTAAATATTTTTTTCCCGGTCATTATTTTTTTAGGAAAGGGAAATATATTTCAAGTGGGGTGTTTCGTTATCGCTACAGTTTTAGTATTGATGTTTCGCAAAATAAAGACATGTATTTATTTCATCTTGATTTATTCAGTTCTGCTTTTAGCAATGAAAATTGTTGATGCTATCAAGATAGAGTTTTTTACTATATTTTTTGGGACATCCTTATACATTGTATTTCGAATGTTGCCGGTCGTAATGATTTCATGGTTGTTGGTTAGTGTCTATACTAGCAATGAATTATTATCCTCTTTAGAAAAAATACATTTACCGAAAAAAATAATGTTAAGTGTTACAGTAGTGATTAGGTTCTTTCCGACTTATCGTTCTGAAATAAGAATGATTAAAGAATCTTTAAAAATGAGAAACATTCGCTTGTCTTTTTTTCAGCCTATTCAATATTTGGAATTTCTGTTAGTCCCCGTTCTTATACGTGCAACTATGATTGCTGAAGAAATGACCGCTAATGCAATAACAAAAGGGGTAGAATCTCCTGTGAAAAGAAGTTCTTACTATAAAACAAACATGAGCTTATTAGACTATATAATCCTGTTTTCCGTCACTATTTTTTTCTTAAGTATTTTGATTTGAGGTGAAAGAATTGTTTGAATTTAACAATGTTTCTTTTTCATATAAGGATGTTAAGGAACAGGCGCTTGTTGACCTTAATTTTTCAATAAAAAAAGGCAGTCTTACATTGATTACTGGTTCTTCTGGGAGTGGGAAATCCACACTATTAAAGTTAATGAATGGACTTATTCCAAGACTTTATGACGGAAATTTGGTTGGGGAAATTTTATTTGAAAATAACTCGCTACAATACTTAACACAAGAAAGCATATCAAAAAATATTGGCTATGTAAGTCAAGATCCTAGAGGACAATTCTTTACAACGAATACAACGAGTGAGCTAGTATTTTCGATGGAAAACTTTGGATTTACAAAAGAGCATATGGATAAAAGAATCAATGAATTAGCTGAATTATTGGATCTTTCAAATTTATTGGATAAAAACATTTTTTCACTGTCTAGTGGTGAACGGCAGAAAATTTCTATTGGATGTAGTTTGTCACTAAACTCTAAATTAATTATATTGGATGAACCGTCTTCAAATTTGGACTTCAAAGCGACTAAGAAACTCGCTGACTTACTTTGTGATTTAAAAAATAAAGGATTTACTATTGTTATAGCTGAACATCGTTTTTACTATTTGAAAGAATTAATTGATCAAGTTCTATTTGTTAAAAATAGAACTGTAACAACTACAACTATTCAGTTGTTAAAAAGTGAAAACAAAAATGCATTAAGGAAATTTGAAATTTTTAATAGTTTGATTGAAGCCCCATATATCGAAAAGGCAAGTGCAGATGTATTAAAAGTTGAAGAAATTACTTATGAGAATATTCTAAAAGACATAAATTTTGATGTCAAAGTTGGAGATGTTATTGGTTTGGTAGGCAAAAACGGTGTGGGCAAAACTACCTTACTAAGAATTCTCATGAAGATTATTCGTCCTACTAAAGGAAAGATAATCGAAAACAAAAAAGTATCACCGTTTTTAGTTATGCAAGAAATGGATTACCAATTTTTCACAGAATCAGTGAGGAGCGAGTTAGCTCTGGGGAATGAAATGGTTAGTAAAGATCATCAAGAAAAAATTTTAAAAAAAATGGAACTTTATAAAATGAAAGATCGATTACCATTTGATTTATCCGGTGGAGAAAAACAAAGATTATTGGTTTCTATAGCTTCATTATCAAGAACTAATTTATTTCTATTTGATGAACCTACAAGTGGATTGGATTATATCAATATGGGAAGGATTGCCGACCTTATTAAAGACTTAAAAGAAAAGGGTGCAGTAGTCATAGCCACTCATGATCCGGAATTTCTTTATAAAACATGCAATAGAATTATTTATTTAAAAAATGGTGGAATAAAAAAAGATATAAAACTTAGAGTAGAAGATTCAACTTTAATAGAAAAGATTTTTAATGACATAATGAAATAGAATTGAGGAGAATATATATGAAAACAAAAGATTATATTTTTATTGGTTTAGCTACAGTTATCTCCCTAGCAATCTACTTTTTTTCAATAATGGTTAGTAGTATTGGTGGGGCATTTGGTCACAGCATATCCCCAGGGATTTTTGGATTATTATCTGGAATCATATTTGTTTATATTAGCTATAACTACCCCAGAAAAGGAATTTTTACTATTTACACAATTGTTTTATTATTATTTTTTACGTTAATGGGTGGGGCGTACCTACCTTGGTTTATCAGTTCGATTAGTATGGCGATCTTAGCTGATACTATTCTATCTGTATTTGGATATGATCGAGCAATTCCTCAAGTTGTGTCTTGGGCTCTAATGCAACTAGGCAGTGCTGCCGGACAATGGATTCCTATATGGTTCTTTACAGATCGTTTTCGTCAAGATTGGATAGATAAAGGACAATCTGCTACAACAATGGATGCAATGATCCACTATGCGTTAGGTATATGGGGAATCATTTCAGTGTTAATTGTAGCAAGCTTACCTATGATTGGTGTATTGATTGGAAGAAAAGTTTTAAAAAAATACAAAAAATAGAACGTAAATTACCTTCTATCTGTTTAATTTACGACATCAAGGAAAGCCTTAACAGCCGTAAACGAATAAGAGAACAAATTGATTGCGGGGGAGGAAAAAAATGAAAGTATACAAAAAATTATTTAGTTATGTTCCTAAAATGAAATACTACGGATGGCTAGCCACTTTATTTTCTGTTTTTTCTGTCGTATTAACAGTCTATGGCTATTACAGTATTTACAAATTTCTTCAGTCTCTAATCATTGTAGGGGATGAATATTTAGCTAAGAGTTATGCGGTTCAAACTGTCGCTTGGTTAACTTTAGGAGCTTTATTCTATATTTTTTCTGGCTTATTTTCTCATATCCTTGGGTTTCGCTTAGAGACTAATTTGAGAAAAAAAGGAATTAGCGGTTTAACAGAAGCAAGTTTTCGTTTTTTTGATTTAAATTCTTCGGGATATATTCGGAAGACAATTGATGACAACGCGGCTAAAACACATATGGCGATTGCTCACTTGATTCCAGATAATGCTCAAGCCATAGTAACACCTGTTTTATCAGTTGCTTTAGGGTTTTTCATTAACTATAAAATTGGATTGGTTCTAATCGCCATGTTAGTAATTGGTTTATTCTTATTAAAAAAAATGATGGGTAATACTGGGTTTATCCAAAAATATCAAGACTCTTTAGCTGTGTTAAGCTCTGAAACGGTAGAATATATCCGCGGAATTCAAGTTATAAAGATATTTGGTGCTAAAGTGACATCATTTAAAGCCTTGAACAAAGCAATTAACGATTATGCCAAGTATGCGTATAAGTATTCTTTGAGTGGAAAAACGCCTTTTGTGCTTTTCCAATGGTTATTTTTTGGTATAGTTTGCATTCTGATAGTTCCTACAATCTTTTTTATAACTTCTTTTTCCACTCCCAAGTTATTAGCTGTAGACTTGATGATGTTGTTTTTTTTGAGTGGAATTATTTTTGTTTCTTTCATAAGAATAATGTATGTAAGCATGCACTTGTTTGAAGCAAGATATGCAGTCGAAACACTAGACTCCCTATATTTAGAAATGAAGCAAGACCAACTAAAATATGGGAACGAAACACAGATTAGAAATTGTGACATTGCATTTGAAAATGTCAGCTATTCGTATAAAGATGAGCGTGTTTTAGAAAATTTCAACTTAATTTTAGAACAAAAAAGAATTTATGCATTAGTAGGAAAATCAGGAAGCGGAAAGAGTACTATAGCTAAACTAATTTCAGGTTTCTACAATGTGGATAAGGGACAGATTAAAATTGATGGTAAGCCTTTAAATCACTATTCAAAAGACACGATTATTAACACAATTGCTTTTGTCTTTCAAGATACGAAACTATTCAATCAGAGTATTTACGATAACGTTTCCATAGCAAATCCTCAAGCACCAGCAAGCAAAGTATTAGACGCGCTAAGATTAGCCGGTTGCGAATCGATTTTAGAAAAATTTCCCGAAAGAGAGCATACCTTAATTGGTAGTAAAGGAGTTTATCTGTCAGGAGGAGAAAAACAACGTATAGCTATTGCCAGAGCAATTTTAAAAGATGCAAAAATTGTTATTATGGATGAAGCCAGTGCATCTATTGATCCAGATAATGAGTATGAACTACAAAAGGCTTTTCAACATCTGATGAAAGAAAAAACAGTTATTATGATAGCTCATCGATTGTCCAGCATTAAATCTGTAGATGAAATTCTTGTCTTGTCAGAAGGGAAAATAGTAGAACGTGGAAATCATAATGAATTAATGGCTAAACATCGAGTGTATAAACAATTGGTCACTAATTATGAGAATGCAAATGATTGGAGGCTTGACAATGAAAAGTTTTTATAAAAAAAAATTCGCTTTAACAGATCAGGGCGCAAAAGATTTAGTTAAAGCATCTATTTCTAGCTTCCTTGTATACTGTATTAATATGGTACCAGCATTCATTATAATGATGCTGATAGACGAATTAGTTTTAGAAAATGCAAATCCCCGTTGGCTTTATTTTGCCGTATCGTTTGTTACTTTGCTTTTCATGTATTGGTTGTTAGATAGGGAGTATGAAAACTTATATAATAATACTTATAAAGAAAGTACGCATTTAAGAGTGCAAATTGCAGACGATTTGTCAAATTTACCATTATCCTATTTTTCAAAACATAATTTATCAGATTTATCTCAAACTATCATGTCTGACGTTGAAGGTATTGAGCATGCGATGAGTCATGCAATACCTAAAGCCGGCGGTATGGCTCTGTTTTTCCCTTTTATTTCAGTGATGCTTTTGGTTGGTAATGTCAAAATGGGATTAGCTGTTATTTTGCCAACGTTATTTAGTTTTGTCTTAATCTTGTTATCAAAGAAATCCCAAACGAAAGCCAATACTAAATATTACGATACTTTGAGAGAAAACTCGGAAGAATTTCAAGAAACTATTGAATTGCAGCAAGAGATTAATAGCTTTAATCTATCTAAAAAAGTTCAAGACAGACTTTTCAAAAAAATGGAAGAGAGTGAAAGGGTTCATTTAAAGGTAGAATTAAGTACTTTTTCAGTCATGGCCTTATCCTCTATTTTCTCATATGTTAGTTTAGCAGTAGTCATTCTAGTAGGTGTTCACTTACTGTTAACGGGTGAAGTGACTATACTCTACGTCGTTGGTTACTTACTAGCCGCAATAAAAATAAAGGATTCCTTCGATTCTATGAAAGAAGCAGTGCTTGAAATATTTTATTTAGCTCCTAAAATACAGCGAATTAGAGCTATGAAGGAAATCAGTATCCAAGAGGGATCAGATAGTCCTCTGAAATCTTTTGACATTGAGTTGCGAGATGTCTCTTTCTCATATGATAACAATACCCCAATTTTAGATCATATCTCTTTTACGGCTAAACAAGGAGAAGTGACTGCGTTAGTAGGTGCTAGTGGTTCCGGGAAAACTAGTATCTTGAAATTAGTGTCTAGACTGTATGATTATGATAAAGGCTGTATTTTAATTGATGGGTATGATATTAAACGTGTATCTCCAGCTTCTTTGTTTAGCAAAATCGCTATTGTTTTTCAAGAGGTAACTTTGTTTAATACAAGTATTTTGGAAAATATACGTATTGGAAATAGTCAAGCGTCAGATGAGGAAGTGAAAAAAGCAGCTCGTTTAGCTAACTGCGAAGACTTTATTGAAAAACTACCTGACGGTTATCATACATTGGTCGGAGAAAACGGAAGTTCACTTTCTGGAGGAGAGCGACAACGCCTATCCATAGCACGGGCTTTTTTGAAAAATGCGCCAATTTTAATTTTAGATGAAATTACTGCCAGTTTAGATGCGGAAAATGAAAAACGTATTCAGGAAAGTTTAAATCGTTTAATACAAGATAAGACAGTACTAATTATATCGCATCGCTTGAAGTCTATTGAAAAGGTAAATAAAATTGTAGTGATGGATCAAGGAAAAGTAGTTGATCAAGGTACTCATAGTGAGTTGTATCGAAGGTCAGAAATATACAAAAATCTCATAAAGAAAACTAAACTATCTGAGAAATTCGTCTATGAAAAAGAAGCTCAATCACGATGATGAAATAGGCTTTAAATTAACCTACAATTTTTGGGATATAGTTATAATTCTTTTTCAAAAAGAATAATTTTATTAAACAGCATCTAATTTTGAACACACGAAAGAATCAGTATGATTGAATTAGTTCACTTAATGTCTATTCTTATAATATAAGGAATAATCAAAGTTTTAAAAAATTGGCGATAAACCAGTTAAACATAAAAGATTGAATAAAAAGTTATAGTTTCTTTCATATTGCCGTTTTAAGTAGAGGAAAAGCTACTTAAAACGGTATTTGTGTTTGATTGGACTAATAAAAGTGAATTCTTATTTTTCAGAGCTTAAACTGCATATTCTTTTAAATGATTTGATTATCTCTATGTACCGATAAATTCGTTTTCAAATAGTTATCTATTCATATGAGTTTTATTTCATGTTATTTATTGTTGACAAGAGCAACTCTTGTTGGTAAAGTATCAGTGTCAAAACGTAACGCTTACGATTTGAGATGTCTAAATCAAAATAAAAGGAGTATAAAGGTATATGGCAAAAAAGTCGAAAATTGCTAAAGCAAAGAAACAAATGGCGATGATTGAAAAGTATGCAGATAAACGTCAGGAATTAAAAGCCGCAGGAGATCGCACCGTTCTCGCTAAATTGCCAAGAGATTCAAATCCGAATCGTCTGAGGCTTCGTGATCAGACGGATGGTCGTCCAAGAGGGTATATGCGAAAGTTCGGTATGTCCCGTATTAAGTTTAGAGAACTTGCCCATCAAGGGTTGATTCCTGGAGTAAAAAAAGCAAGTTGGTAAAAGGAGGAAATATCATGGCAGTACCAGCAAGAAAAACATCTAAGGCGAAGAAACGGTTAAGAAGAACTCATCAAACTGTAGTAAAACCAGAAATTTCATTTGACGAAGCGAATGGTGATTATAGACGTAGCCATCATGTATCTTTAAAAGGGTACTATAATGGAAAGAAAGTAATTAAAGGAGCTTCAAAATAGTTTAATATATAACTTTTAGGAGGGAATCAAAATGGAAATTATTTACCCACCTTTAGTTGAAGAAGGATTAAAGTATTATCTTGAAACGACCCAGCAATCGCTAGATAAATGCACTTTTTATCGTTCGATGGTAGAGAGAGGAATTATTACTGAAACGGGTTTACCGACCCAACAGGCAATTGAAAATGGATTAGTCAAAGATTACTATGAGGACCAAGGTTTATCATTTGATGATTTTTTAAGAATCTATCCAATTTTTGAAGAGTATGACGAGAAGTTATTTCAATGTATCGATGGTTATTGGGAGATACCTGTTGATATGAAAGAAAATTTAGTTTCACAATTGGAATCTGGCGAGTTAACTTTTGAAGATGCACAACAAATTCAAGCATATCTTGAAGATCGATAAGTATTGAAGGAGGAAGATTTATGCGTCAAAATATTATTTTGGAATGTGTCGAAACTGGAGAACGTCTGTATCTCACCAGCAAAAATAAACGTAATAACCCTGAACGGTTAGAATTAAAAAAGTATTCACCAAAATTGCGCAGACGGGCAATTTTCAAAGAAGTGAAATAGCTAAGTGGTAAAAAGGTGACAAAATGGGCATACCAGTTACAATCGTTTCTGGGTTTTTAGGGGCTGGAAAAACAACGCTAATCAATCAAGCCTTGCAAGTCTCACCCTACCCCAGGGAAGAAATTATTATAATTGAAAATGAGTTTGGTGAAGTTGGGATTGATCACAAATTATTAGTTCATAGCGAGGAACGGGTGTTACAACTAAATAATGGATGTATGTGTTGCAGTCTTCGCAGTGATTTATTAGCAATATTGATTTCTTTACTGGAAACAATAGAAGAACATCAACAATCAATTTCACAAATCATCATTGAAACTACAGGTATAGCAGATCCCCAACCAATCATTCAAACACTTTTAACAGCGCCTCAACTAAGAGGAAGAGTATATATCGATAGTTTATTGACTGTTATTGATAGTGACAGTTTTGAACTTATTGAAAGAGAACCACAAGCCCTTAAGCAACTTGTCATGGCAGATCGCATTTTTGTGTCTAGAAAACAAAACTTGAATTTATCTGCACTAAAAAAAATACAGAGAGAAATCAAAAGTATTAACCCTTTATCCGATATTCGAATGTTCACACATAGTGAAACGATTCAAAAAAAGGATTTTTATAATTTGAAAAAATTTAATCATCCCTTAGTTTTTGAAAGTGATTCATCAGAAAATCACTATCATCAACACCATCAAGTACATGAGTTTAAATCAATTCTCTTAACTTCAGATCAAGACATAAAAAAAGATTTTTTACTCCAATGGATTGACTGGCTGATTTTAACCAACCAAGGGAGCCTGTATCGTTTTAAAGGATTGATTGCTTTACAAGAGCAGGATTTTATAGTTGCCATGCAAGGGGTAAACGAACAGGTTAATTTTCAATACACCACTCGACAAAAAGACTAAACCACTATTATTCTAATCGGAAAAATGTTGGATGAAGAAAGGATCAAACAGAGTTTTGATAAATTACTGGCGGAAAGCAAATAATGATAAGTATTGATTGGGGGTAATTTCTAATGGAGAAAACGGATATATCTAGTGCATATCGACGACTTAAAAGCCCGAATATTAAAACTAGAAAAAGGGCATTAAAAATTATCAAAGAACATAAACGAAATAAAATGAAGAAATTAGCATAATTAAGGAAGGAAAAAGAATGAAGAAAATCAGTGTAGGACTTATTGGGATAGCAGCTCTAGGATTATTGGGAGCTTGCTCCAGCACTAATGATGCAAAAGTATCGAATGATAAAGATGGAAAATTAGAAATTGTAACAACATTCTATCCAATGTATGATTTCACCAAAAACATCGTCGGCGATGAAGCGAACGTGGATTTAATGGTTCCAGCAGGATCAGAACCTCATGACTATGAGCCCTCAGCTAAGGATATGGCAAAAGCTCATGATGCTGATGTTTTTGTATATCATAACGAAAACATGGAATCATGGGTACCAAAAGCTAAAGAAAGTTGGAAGAAAGCTGGGCCTAATGTAGTAGAAGGAACAAAAGACATGATTTTATTGCCAGGTAGTGAAGAAGAAGATCATGATCACGGAGAAGAAGATCACCATCATGAACTAGATCCTCATACGTGGGTTTCACCCAAAATGGCAATTAAGGAAGTTTCAAATATCAAGGATCAGTTAGTTAAATTGTATCCGAAAAAAGCAAAAGTATTTGAGACAAATGCTGAAAAGTATTTGACTAAACTGAAACGGTTGGATGCTGACTATACCACTGGTCTTAAAGAAGCGAAACAAAAAAGTTTTGTGACACAACATGCAGCCTTTGGATATTTAGCTTTGGATTATGGATTGATACAAGTTCCTATTGCTGGACTAAGTCCTGAAGAAGAGCCATCTTCTGGTCGATTAGCTGAATTAAAAGAGTATGTTAAAAAAAATAAGATCAATTATATTTACTTTGAAAAGAATGCTAATGATAAAATCGCAAAAACTTTGGCCAATGAAGCTGGGATAAAATTGGAAGTATTGAATCCTCTTGAAAGTCTTACAAAAGAACAAATGGATAATGGTGAAGATTATGTTTCAGTAATGGAAGACAATCTAAAAGCGTTAGAGAAAACAACTATGGTTGCTGGTGAAGAGGTAGTTCCAGAAAAAGAAGCGAAGGATGAAAAGACAGTTGCTAATGGGTACTTTAAAGATGCCGATGTGAAGGATCGCGAATTGAGTGATTATACAGGCGAATGGCAATCTGTTTATCCGTTGTTAAAAGATGGAATTTTGGATGAAGTTTTCGATTACAAAGCAAAACTCAATAAAGACATGACAGCTGCCGAGTACAAAGATTATTATACTACTGGCTATAAGACAGATATTGATACTATCAACATTAAAGACAACACCATTGATTTTGTAGTCAACGGTGAACATCATCAATACACATACAAATATGTTGGATACAAAATTTTGAATTATGAAAAAGGAAACCGTGGTGTTCGTTTTAATTTTGAAACTGATGATGCAGGTGCTGGTCGTTTTAAATATATTCAATTTAGTGATCATGGAATTGCACCAAGTAAGGCAGAGCATTTCCATATTTTCTTTGGTGGAGAAAGTCAAGAAAAACTTTATAATGAAATGCATAATTGGCCTACTTTCTATCCAGCTTCATTATCTGAGCATGAGATTGCTCAAGAAATGATGGCCCATTAAAATCCAATCTTTGGAGGAAATACATGGTAAGAAAAGTATTATTGTCTATGGATTCCAAGAATATTGATGCTTATCGGCGTTATCGATTTGCAAAGCAAATGAGATTAAATGGGAGTACATTAGCTGATATTGCTGCAACTTTACATGTTAGTGTTGATACAGTTCGTAGAGTGTTAAAACAAGACCCGGATTGTTGTTTTATCAAGGTCAATACTGGAAGAAGTAGACGTTTAGCAAAACGATATAATAGTTTGATTAATTAGTTGTAACAGTAGAGCAGATTAATTTTCTTTTATTAGGATTTGATCTGCTCTTTATTATGTATAGGAATTAACATATTCGAAAAAATATTACAAAATGTAATGCTATTATTTATAATTAATTATTTTACAATGCTAAAATTGATGATAATATTTTATTGTATCTGTTAATAAAAGTTTTTGCACTATTAATTGTGATTTTTAAATGATTGAAAAATAGAGAGGAGGAAGCAATATGTAGAAAAAATATTTTAAATTGGTGTAAGTACAAATATGTTATTTACAGTATTTTAGTTTCTCGTATTAAGTGTTACTACTATGGTGAATTCTTTAGAGAATTAATAAATAGTCTTCTTTGATAGATTGTTAAAGGGAACTTAACAAAGTAATAAGATGCATAATCAAATGCACAAAAAACAAAAAAAGAAGTTTCTTCGAATAGAAATTCTGAAATAACATCCTTTCGCCTAATAAAATAGATACTATAAATGACGGAGAAAATAAGTGCCTTGTTTACCGTCCAGTTGATGAAAGTACTGTTCCTTTCAAAAATGCAAACCAGCTCTTAGACGAGCTTGCTCAAAAGCAACAAAAAAAGCATCGTGAAAAAGAAGTGCTTACAGTTGCCAGAATAAAAGCAACAGCAATATCTTCTAAAGTTAATCAATATAGAATTGAAGCAGATAGTTTTATCTGGGATCGCAGTAAGGAAAATTTCAAAAAGCCAGACAGTATTTCTGAGAAAGATATCTATATTTTCAAAAAAACTGGCAAAGAAATCACAAATAAGGATTTGATTCCAGATGAAGGAAGTCTCTTAGGTATTCAACAGGTGATTCAGCAATCCATACTTGATCAAGCCAAAGAACCTGAAAAAATCATTGATGCTGTATTAACAATGGATAGAATTTCTTATGATAGTAAAATGACTTATACACCTGATGAATTGACTATCGTCTTACCAAAAAATTCAACTGGAACTTCTAAAGTCACTCTAAAATACAAAGATATTGCGCCATTCATTGATACAGATCTGGTTTCGCAAGAAAGTATAAAAGATACATTACCTACATTAGATGAAAATAAAAAGTACGTCGCTCTTACTTTTGATGATGGTCCAAATAATAGCTCAACACTTGATTTGTTGAATATACTAAAAACAAATAACGTGAAGGCTACTTTTTTCATGTTAGGACAGATGGTGGATCAAAATCCAGATGTTGCAAAACAAGTCCACGATGAGGGGCATGAGGTAGCATGTCACTCGTATTCTCATCCACAATTGAATACACTTTCGACAGATGAATTACAAAGTGAAATGAATAAAGCAAATAAAGCTATTTTCAAGGCTACAGGCGTCTTGCCTCGCAATATCCGTCCCCCTTATGGCACTATTGATAAAAAAAGTGCTGAAACAATTGGCATGCCAATTATTCAATGGAATATTGATTCGCTGGATTGGAAAACAAGAAATCCTGAAGCAATCAATAATGTTGTCAAACAGAATGTCTTTAATGGCGCAATCATCTTAATCCACGACATCCATCCTGAATCAGTCAAAGCTGTACCAGGATTGATCTCTATGTTAAAACATGAAGGATATGAATTTGTGACGATCGATCAACTATTGTCAGGAAAACAAAAACCATTGCATCAATATTTTGGTATGAATGATGAACGGTTAGTAGACTGATTGTCATTAGATTACTAGGTACGTGAAGAAGTTATATTTGTAGTTTCTCTCTCAGAAAAAAAGTTAAGCAAAACAAATTGATAAAGAGTATCAAGAATGCTAGTCCTTACTAGTTAAGTTCTATCTGGATAAAGATAAAGTATTTGAGACACAACACGCAGCTTTTGGATATTTAGCTTTGGATTATGGATTGATACAAGTTTCTATTGCTGGATTAAGTCCTGAAGAAGAGCCATTCTCTAGTCGATTAGCTGAATTAAAAGAATATGGTAAAAAAATAAGATCAATTATATTTACTTTGAAAAGATACTAATGATAAAATCGCAAAAACTTTGGCCAACGAAGCTGGGATAAAATTAGAAGTGTTGAATCCTCTTGAAAGTCTTATAAAAGAACAAATGGATAATGGTGAAGATTATGTTTCAGTAATGGAAGACAATCTAAAAGCGTTAGAGAAAACAACTCTGGTTGCTGGTGAAGAGGTAGTTCCAGAAAAAGAAGCGAAAGATGAAAAGGCAGTTGTTAGAGGGTGCTTTAAAGATGCCGATGTGAAGGATCGCGAATTGAGTGATTATACAGGTGAATGGTAATCTGTTTATCCGTTGTTAAAAGATGGAATTTTGGATGAATTTTCGATTACAAAGCAAAACTCAATAAAGACATGACAGCTGCTGAGTATAAAGATTATTATACTACTGGCTATGAGATAGTTTTCCTTTAGCTAGATTTAACCTGCTCTTTATTATGCATAGAAAGAGGCTTCCTATGAAAAAAACAATTACAATTCGAACTGACTATCTTGGTTTAGGAAAAATTGGTGTGAAGATAGGAGACGTAATAATTATTGGGGTTTTGATTATTAGCTCCTTTATACCTTTATTTATTTTTTCTCTTGAGAAGGGGAACCAAGGAACTACTAAATATGCTGTTGTTCGAATTAATGGCAAGGAAGTAGATCGCTTTAATTTAGATAAAATCAGTCATAAATATGTGAAGTATTATCCAGCTAAGGGGCAATATAATATTATTGAGATTAAAGATGGAAAGATCCGAGATAAAGAAGATAATAGCCCTGATCAGATTGCAGTTAGAACTGGGTGGATATCAAAGCCTGGTCAAACAAGTATTTGTTTACCTCATAAATTAGTTATTAGCATAGAGAAAAAAGGAAGTCCTGATTATTATATTTACTAATAAAATCTGACTTATTTGAGAGAGGCGGTTACTATTTTTAGCATTGTAAGATTACAGTAATGTCTCTTTCGGGTTAAAGAAGGTTGTAAAATCTGTATTTACCAGAGTTATATCATTACTAAGAAAGACAAGTTTAATAATTAAAAGTAATATTAATGAGCTATTAAAAACTAGTAAAATTTCATTTTTAAGTTATACCATATATGCTGACTTAAAAGTAAGTGGAGCAGATTTTAATTTTATACTATACTCATTGATTAGTAAAAAATGAACGATCATAATGCTTGACTACTCCTAAGGTTATTGATATTATAATTACGAAATCTTGTTTTGTTTCAAGAAATGAACGATCATATTTTCAGAAAGTAATTTCTTTATTTCGTGATCGAGATAAAGAATAGGGCAATTTAAATTGCAGAAAAAAAGCATAAGGAGCGGATTTTTTTATATTTCCTTACATCACTACCGAATTACGCTTATCTAAAAACATAAATAAATTTCCTATTGTAAATATGAGAATTAATTTAGAAGTGGAGAAGAAATGATTTCGTGTTAAGAATTACAGTTTGTAATAGATATTTCATTACTAACAATTTTTAAAACACGATGATGTTAATAAGTGCGTTTAAAGCGTAGAAAAGATAGTTTAGAAGAATATTATTATAGTTTGGATTATAAATATGAATTGAACAATAAAAAATATCGTTTAAAAATAACAAGAAGATATTGGATTTGTCTTTTTAGTTATTTAATAAAATAAATACAAAAGAGGGGTAATATGCGAAAAAGCTTAAAAATACTTCTATTAGTGATTCTATTTCTCTTATTTTTTCCATTAGCACATACGCTAATCTCTATACAAGATGTTGTTCGTTTACCATTTTATTTTTTGCCATTTACAGATTATCCGTATATTGGTGAGAGTATGGCTCAACTTTTATTTTGGGTTAGTGCGTTTTTGTTAATACTTTTATTCATTAGCCTGCTTGTTCTCTTACTTTACCCTAAAGTTAGTAGTTTTATTGAAAAAAAAGTGGATAGTGGAAAAATAACCATTCAAAAAAAAGCAATTGAAAATTTTGTGTTAATCGCTGCAAAAGAAGAACCTTTTATTGTTGATCCAGCAGTAAAGGCTGTAATTAAAAAAAAGAAAATAAAAATCTATGTACGAGGACAAATACGTAAAGCATTTCAAACAACGGAGCGCCAAACGGCATTTATAAGGAAGATAAATACGGATTTAAATCAATTATTTGGAGCAGAACAAATAATACTAACTGAAATAATTTTTAAGGATTATCATAAAACAAATAAAGAGACTAAATCAAAAGTTTTGTAGGGGGAGACAATGAGAGAATTTATATCAAAATACAGATATCCACTCATTTTTGGATGTTTGGGACTATTTTTAGGAATATTAATATTTACATTAGGGATTATTAAAACAGTGATACTAATAATACTAACTATTTGTGGTTTTTCTTTAGGTATCTATTTAGAATCTATTGGTTTTTTTAATAAAATAAATTAGTTAATAACCGTTTTTTACGGTAAAAATAAATTTTGAGTTTTTAGGAGGAAAATTAATGGACAACCTAACAAATAATAAGAAAAAAGATGTTGAAAAGAAAGATATCTTAAAACCTATTGAATCTGTTAAAGGTGAATTAGTTTTTGAAGATAAAGTAATCCAAAAAATAATTGGTATTGCATTGGATGAAATTGATGGTCTTTTAACAATTGATGGTGGGTTCTTTTCAAATATTGCTGGTAAATTAGTAAACACAGATAACACAACTTCTGGAGTAGATGTTGAAGTAGGGAAAAAACAAGTAGCAGCGGATCTTTCAATAGTAGCTGAGTATGGAAAAGATGTAACTTCAATTTATGAAAAAATGAAGCAAGTTATTTCAGAAGAGGTTAAAAAAATGACTGGCTTAGATGTGATTGAAGTTAATGTAAATGTTGTAGATGTAAAAACGAAAGAGCAACATGAAAAAGATTCTGTTACCATGCAAGACCATCTTAACGACGCGGCTTCTGCTACTGGTGAATTTACTTCAAAACAAGCTGAAAAAGCAAGAGAGGCTCTTGGAGTAGCCAGTGAAAAAGTAAATAATGGTGTACAAAATGTTAAAGAAAATGTAGAAGAGTCAAAAGAACCACGTGTACAATAATAATTTGCTTATTGATTTGATAAGCGCTCTATTTTTATAAGGTTCTTTGTCAAATAACTGATAGAGTGATATAAGAACATCTAAGGTAGAATTCCTTTTCTACTTTAGATGTTTTTTTGATTCATAGGTA
>OBUQ01000688.1_pt1 | contig 18878 bp, 15 predicted proteins | sample 1494951 | NCBI WGS metagenome assembly OBUQ01 (sample SAMEA2579938, study PRJEB22360) | human gut metagenome | biome: human gut; feature: human-associated habitat; material: faeces | place: Denmark | collected 2008/2010
TCCCGGAACAGGGTGGCGGTCAGCGTGTTCGCCATCCTCGTCTCCGTCAGCCTCATTGTCTGGATGATGGGGAGCTATGATACGCTGGTCAAGGAGTTCGATAACGACGCGGAGGCCTACATGGGCAGCTATGACCTTTGCCTGGTGCCGGAGGCGCCCAAAGGGCCGCTTCCCCCCGGGCAGTACCCGCGGTTCAGTGATCCGGATCTGGCCGCGCGCCTGGCTGCCTCCCCCCTGGTGGAATCCGTGAACGCCGCCTGCCAGGTGCCCCGCCTCCAGATCGGCTGCGGGAATGAACGCGGCAGCTTTGACGAGCAGACGCGCGACCGCATGGGGATTCCTCCGCAGAGTCCCATCCTGGTGGGGAACCATGCCGTGGAATGTCCTTATGATTTGAAGGAAGGCGTCTGGCCGGATATGGCTTCCTCCTCCGCCATGGAGGGGGTGCTGGGCAGCGGAAGCGCCAAGTATTTCAGCGCGGGCGTGGGAACCGTCATGAACGTGCGCGTGGGAACGCACGTGTACGACGTGAAGGTCGTGGGCATCGTCAAGCAGGCCAAAGCTACTCCCGGCGTCATTATGGGACCGGGCGGCATGTCCGGACCGGCTTTTTCCTCCCTCTTTGTGCCCGTAAAGGTGTGTGAAAAAATCACGGGCCAGCCTTTTGCCCCCAATTTGATTTACGTTCAGCTCAAGGAAGGGGTGGACAAAAAGGAGTTTGTGGACGGCCTCCGGCAGGAGCTGGCCCAGGCCTCCGCCGTGGTGGCGGATACGGATTCCATTATCCAGCGGCTTTCCAGCGACCGTTCCGTCCGTTCCCAGAAGGAGAGTGCGGAGATGTCCGTCTGGCTCGTCCTGTTCTCCTGCGTCTTCATCATTTTCACGACCCTGAGCATCGGCGTCAGCGAGCGCACCCGCAGACTGGCCCTGATGCGTGCGCTGGGGATGAGCCGCATGCAGATCGCGCTGCTGATTGTGGGAGAGGGGCTTTTCCTGTGCATTCCGGCGCTGCTGGGCGGCCTGGCCGCCGGATTTTGCCTGGTGTACCTTCTGGAGGAAGGTTCTTCCTCGGTCCCCGTCCTGACCTGGACGACGGTGCTGGCTGCCCCCGCGGGAGCCCTGGGGGGGGCCTTGCTGGCTTCCATCATTCCCGCATGGCGCGCTTCCCGCCAGTCTCCGCTGGAAGCGGCCGTGCCCTCTTCCGGATTCATCGGGAAAGTGAGCCGCGTTCCCGTGTGGTCCGTGATCGCCGGGCTGGCGTGCGTGTGCCTCCAGCCTGCGGCCCTGCTTCTGCCGGGCCTGGAGGTGGAGACGCGCAAGTGGATCTTTTTCTGGCTGGGGTATCCCGGCCTGGTGGCCGGTGCGCTGTTCCTGGCTCCCGCCTTCGTGCGCGTGACGGAGTGGGCCGGATCATGGATCACGGGGCTGCTGCTGCGCGTGCCGCATTCTTTCCTGAAAGTGCAGCTCAGCCGCAACCTCAGCCGTTCCGTGGGAACCGCCGTATCCATGTCCGTGGGCCTGTCCCTCTTTGTAGGGGTGCAGACGTGGGGATATTCCATGCTGGTTCCTTTCTCTCCGGATACGTCCACGCCCGGAACGCTGGTTTCCTTCCTGCATACGGAGTTCAAGCCTGCGGACGTTCCGGAGCTGATGGCGCGGCCCAGCCTGCGTAATTCGCGGATGTATCCCATTTACGTGGATGAACCGGACATTGCCCCGGCGCAGATGAAGACCCCAGGTTTTTCCGGAATGCGCAACCGCTCCATCGTGCTGGCCGGCATTCCCGTGGCGGAGATGGCTCAGGGAAGCCATCCCCTGTTCAGGCCCGTGTTCGTTTCCGGCAACCCGCAGGAAGCCTATGCCATGCTGGAATCCACCCGTTCCCTGCTGATTCCGGACACCTTTGCCCGGACGGTGGGGCTGAAGGCCGGGGATGACCTGATGCTGGTGAATCCGTCCCATCAGGGGCGCCGTTCCGGGAATGCTCCGTCTGCCGGAGCTCACGGACGGGGCAGAGGCCCCGGCATGCAGGGGGAACCCTGGAAGGTGGCGGGAGTCGTCTCCTTCCCCGGCTGGCACTGGCTGACCAAGACCAGCGGCATGCGCGTGCGCCGCGGGGGCTTTGTGGCGGCCCTGGCGATTGCCGATGAACGCTGGCTCAAGGAGGAATACGGCCATCAGGGGTTCCAGTTCATCTGGGGGGACACCGCCCCCGGGGTAAGCAACCTGGAGCTCCAGAACGACCTGGGGGAATACGCCCTGATGAAGGTGCGGCAGCAGGAGAACGAAGGGGAAGGCGTGAAGCCGCTGGTGAAGGCCCTGACCCGGGAAAGCCTGGGGGGGAGCGTCACCAGCCGCGGTGACGACGTGATCTTTACGATGAGCAAGCTTCCCATCATCATGATGGTGATTGCCGTGCTGGCCGTGCTCAATACTGTTCTGGCCTCCGTGCAGTCCCGCCGCCGGGAATTCGGCCTGATGCGGGCGGTAGGCGTGCCGGCCGCCATGGTGATGCGGATGCTCTGGGCGGAGACGCTGATGGTCTCCCTGTGCGCCGTCGTCATGAGCCTGGCCCTGGGCGTGCTGGGAGCCTGGTGCTCCATCCAGATTCTGGAATACGGCTATCACTTCGGCATCGTCACTCCTCCCATCACGATGCCCTGGGCCCATCTGGGGTATGCGGTGCTTCTGGTGCTGGCCCTTTCCTCCCTGGCGTGCCTTCTGCCTGCGTGGCGCATGAAGCGCGCGTCCGTGACGGACTTGCTTTCCGTCCGGGAGGGGTAGGGGACCTTCTGGATTATATTTGTCGAAAAAAGTATTGATTGCTGAAAATTAAGCAAATAGGATCAGCTGTATACTTTAGAATGAAATATTTTTACCATGACCGGAATGGAGAATTGCATGGTCCTGCTGAACTGGATTTTCTGGCCTGTGAGGTAAAATGGGGCGGTCTGCCTGATCATTTGATGATCCGTCCAGTGGATGGTGAAGAATGGGTTGCCCTGGCGGAGGCAGTGAAAAGGGAAACGGGAACCGGATTTTATCCGAACGTGATGTCTGTTCCGCCGGAAGAGGTAGCCGGTCTGTCGTTTTGGAAGCGTCTCCGGTATTATTATCGGAGATCATGGAGAATGGCATTCGTCTTTTCCGGACGCGCTTCCCGGCGGGAATGCCTGTCCGTTTTCCTGTCCATGACGCTGGCGGATTGCCTGGGGCTGGCGGTTGCCCAGATTCTGCTGGGGCTTGCTCTTCCTCCCCTGATGCCGGGAATCGACGTGTTTTCCTGTTTGTTCTTCATCTTACTGCTCTTGAGATTGTTGCTGGGGTTGCTGATTGTCCTTCAATTCTTTGCCTTGTGTTGGAGAAGGCTTCATGACTTGTCCCTGGCGGGCGGTTGGTCGTTTGTTCTTCCTTTTGTCCTTCTGGCTGGCAGTTTGCCGGTAGAATGGTTGTTTGGTCGTTTGTTCCAGTCTGATGCGTGGGGAATGTTCATGGCACATGCAGGAAAGGCCGGAGTAATGGCGGCAGGAGGAATGGGAGTGGCCGTTTTCGTGTTGTCCGGAACCTGGGTTGTTGCGCTGCTGGGCCTGTTTCCCGGTACGAAGAAGGAAAATCAATACGGTCATCCCCCGGAGGTATGACCGTTCCGTTTCCCGGACAGAGAAGAACCGGGGATTTTTCCTTTCGCCGGAAAGGGAGGATAATATCGACAAACCCCGTAATGCGTGTTTGACTGAAAGGGCTTTCCCGTGAACCTGTCTTCTTCCAGTCCCGGTCCTTTTTCTGAAAGGAAGTTCAGCTTGCCTGAATGGATGGCGGCAAGATGGAGGTGGTTGTTTTCTTGGTCCGGCCGCATTTCCAGCGCCTCATATTTATATGCGTGGCTGTTTTATGGCGCGTGCATGGGGACGCTGGTTTTTTCAGGATATTGGGCCGCGGTGAATGGGAGTATTCATCCGCGTTTTATGGTAACGACTGAGCATGGAATAAACCTGGCGTGTTTGAGTGCGGCCATGCTTGTTCCATGCCTGGGACTTGTTTTTCGCAGGCTCCGTGATCTTGATCTGGGCCTCCTCTGGGCGGTTCCCGTTTACGCGGCTTCCTTGGGATGTGCGGAGACGGGCTTTTATCATGTGTACGGATGGGCGCGGGCTGCGGCGGGAGGGAATGCCTCCCTTTTAATTTGCGGCGCCATGTTTTTCTGCATGTTTCTGTTTTGTTCCCTGGTGCCGCTTGCGCTGGGATGTGTTCCCGGCAACAGCCGGTCCGGCATTTCCGGGCGAACCGGGGAAAGAACGGAAGGAAAGGAGTGATTGTGAAACGTTATTATTACCATACGCCGGATGGGGAACTGCATGGGCCGGCCGATTTTGATTTCCTGGTCAGGGAAGTCCGCTATGCCGGATTACCGCTGGGACTGATGGTCAGGGAGGAGCGTTCGGAAGATTGGATATGGATAGGAGACATTCCGGGAGCTCCGCCGGAATGGAAGTTGCTCAAGGAGCGGTATTCCGGAACCGGGGAGTGGATGAAAGTCGGCAAGGTATGGAAATGCGGCAGCAGAAGTCGTTTTAAGTGGTTTTTTTCCCTGCTGGTGATGCAGTCCCGTTCCTCGCGCCGGGAGGCGGCTGTTGCCTACGGCGCACTTCTGGCGTCTGCTCCTCTCGTCTGGATAGTTTGTTTTTGTGGAGCCTGCGATGTTTTTGAACCTCTTCCTTTTGGGATGCTTTTTGCTCTTCTGTCGGGGTTGTTGCTGTTGTTTTTCTTCTTGTTTTGCTTCATTGCGCTGGGCGTCAGACGTTTTCATGATGCCGGGCTGGATGGGGGCTGGTTGGCGATCGTCTGGCCGGTATGGATAGCAGTCCTGATTTGTTCTTTTAAGGGAAAGTTTCTGGCAATGTCCTTTTGCTGGGATCTTGTAGGGGGAATATTTACGGGCATAGCTGTCTTGACTGCTCCCGTCCTGTTCAGTCTTTTGCTGCCGGAGCAAAAGCGCAAAAACATCTATGGAGAGCCTTCCTGGAATAGAAAATAAGTGCATGAAAAAGAAAATAGAAATCGCTTCCTGGCCGCGAAGGTCTCATTACGAGTATTTCCAGACGTTTGAATGTCCCATGTTTTCCATCACGTCTCCCGTGCGGGTGGATGCCTTGTACCGTTATGCGAAACAGGAGGGGATTTCCTTTTTCGCCCTGTGCCTGTTTGTGCTGTTGAAGGCGGTGAATAAGATTCCCCAACTGCGCCAGAGGGTGGAGGAAGGGGAGGTGTGGGAGTATGAATCCGTGGACGCCCTGGTTCCGGTGCTGGCTAAGGATGGGGAATTCACCCAGATTTTAGTAGAGTACCGGGCGGAGCTGGCTGATTTTCTGGAGCATGCCGTTCCGCTTATTCAGGCGGCCAAGCAGGCTCCGGCCCGGGCGAATCCCTGCCATCGGACGGATATTGCCGTGTTCAGCTGCCTGCCGTGGATTCCGTTTACGCAGGTGGCCAGCGCCTACAGGGTGTTCCGGGGGCAGTACCTTCCCCTCATCCATTGGGGGAAGATGGAGGCGGACGTTTCCGGCAGGCTGATGATGCCCGTGGCCATTCAGGCGAACCATGTGCTGGTGGACGGGGTCCATGTTGGTAATTTTTATAAAAATATTGATTGTTTTTGTTGCGGGTTTTAGGCTGGGACGCATGGCTTCCCTATTGCGCCCTTCCAGCGATTACCGGTCTCTGCTTTCCTACAGAAAGGCGGAGCAGATTTATGATCTGACCTATTATTTTTGTAAGGCGTACTTGTCTTCTCGTGACAGGACGGTTGATCAGATGGTTCAGGCTGCCCGTTCCGGAAAGCAGAATATTGCGGAGGGAAAGGAGGCGGGGCTGGTCTCCATGGAAACGGAAATCAAGCTGATGAATGTAGCCAGAGCCAGTCTGGATGAATTACTGGCTGATTATGAAGACTTTTTGAGAGTGAGAGGCTTTCCCGTGTGGGAAAAGGATTCACGAGAGTCCCTTTTTGTCAGAAAGAAGGGTGCGGATAAATGTCTGGCCCGGGATTATTTTTTGGAACTGGCCCAGACAAGGCCGCCGGAGGTGGTGGCCAATATGGCCATTTGCCTGATTTTCCAGGCCAAGTATTTATTAATGCGGCAGCTCAGGTTTTTGGAGGGGAAGTTTCTTAGAGAAGGAGGGATGAGGGAAAGAATGAGCCGGATGAGAAGGAATAGGGGTGAGAGGGGTGAGAGGGGTGATGATGGGAATTCCCTATAATCCCTAAAGTTTCCTGTGAGCCCCATAGGCCCTATTCTTCTCCCAAGGTTTTACTGATTCCCGGCCAGGCATCCCGGACAGTTCTGGACTGAGTGCCCCGGAGATATTTCCACCAGCTCCGGCTCCCGGTCCGTCAGGCAGAGTTCCGGGTTTCCGAGGGTATTTCTGGGGCGGAAGCTGCATCCGCAAGGCTCCTGCATCATGTTGGGAGGCAGTCCGGGAATGGTGTAGAGGGGAGAGCCTTTCGCATGGAGTCCGGGAATGGATTTCATCAGGGCCCTGGTGTAGGCGTGCCGGGGATGTTCCAAAAGCTCCCGTGCCGGGGCGCTTTCAACAATGCGGCCTGCGTACATGACGTTGATGCGGTCCGCATATTGGCGCACCACGCCGAGGTCATGCGTGATGAGGATGACGGAGGTGCCCATGTCCTGCTGAAGTTTTCTGATGAGGTCAAGCACCTGCTTCTGCACGGTGACGTCAAGGGCAGTAGTGGGCTCGTCCGCAATGAGGATTTCCGGACTGGTGATGAGAGCCATGGCGATCATGACGCGCTGGCGCATGCCTCCGGAGAATTGATGGGGATAGGCGTCCATGCGCTGTTCCGCGTCCGGTATTCCTACCAGGGCAAGCTGTTCCAGCGCGCGGTCGCGCGCCTCTTTTTTGCCGGCTCTCTCATGAATGACGAGGGGTTCCGCCACCTGCTCCCCGATGGTCAGGTACGGGTTGAGGGAGGTCATGGGATCCTGGAAGATCATGGAGATGCGCTTGCCGCGGATGGAACGGAGTTCCTTTTCCGGACAATGAAGCAGGTCCGTGCCGTCCAGCATGGCGGAACCGCTTTCAATGCGGCCCGGAGGCATTGGGATGAGCCCCATCATGGAGTAGCAGGTGACGGATTTTCCGGATCCGGATTCCCCCACGATGCCGAGCGTTTCCCCCGGCGCCACGTCAAAGGACACGTTTCTCACCGCCCGGACGATGCCGGCCCTGGTGTGGAAGGAGGCGCTGAGGTTCCTGACGGAGAGCATGCGGAGAAGGCGGGATTGTCAGTCATTGCGCACGCGCGAGCGGGCGGAGAAGATGACCGGGATGCCGGGAGCGGGGTAGGCTTCCCTGATTTTGTTGCGCAGGTACTGGGAGTAGCTGTCCGTGAGCAGGTTCTTGTCATTGACGAAGAGGACGTAGCGCGGGACGGGAATGGTGTTGTACTTGGGGTCCACCGCCGTGGTGACGTAGTAGATTTTCAGTCTTCTGGTGGAGCCGCTGGCGGTGCCGGGAGGGTTCATCTGCTGGGCAAGCTGGATGAGGCGGTTGAGCTGTCCGGTGGTGGGCAGGTTACGGGATTCCCGGCGGATGCGCGTGATGACCTTGAAGATGATTTCCACGCCCTCCGCTTTTTTTGCGGAGGTGGCGATGAAGGGCGCATAGTTGATGAAGAAGAGTTCCCTGCGCACCTGTTCCTCCACTTCCGCCATGCGGTCCTTGCGCGGGGCATTCGGGTGGAAGAGGTCGAATTTGTTCACGATGATGATGCAGGGTTTCCCTTCCTCCGCAATGATGCCGGCGATACGGCGGTCCTGCTGCGTGATGCCTGCCGCAATGTCAATGACCAGCAGGCAGATGTCCGCCCGGCGGATGGCTTTTTCACTGCGCATGGCGGAGAAGACTTCCACGGAGGTGTCCCGCCGGGAGCGCGGGCGCATGCCGGCGGTGTCGATCAGCACGTAGGGCTGGCTGTCGTGCAGGTAGGGGACGTCAATGGCGTCGCGGGTGGTGCCCGCCACGTCGGAAACGATGGTGCGCTTGTCCCGGAGGATGGCGTTGACCAGGGAGGATTTGCCCGCGTTGGGGCGTCCAACGACGGCCACCTTGATGGGGGGGGCGGCGTCCTCCCCGTCTTCCGGTTCTTCCTCCAGTTCTTCTTTCAGCGGGGCGCCCTCCTGTTTGAGGAAGTCGTCCAGCCGGGAGGCGAGTTCGGAGAAGCCCCTGCCGTGGGCGGCGGAGAGAAAGATATGGTCGTCAAAGCCAAGTCCGGCGAATTCTCCCAGGTTCAGGTCCTGCTTTTCATGGTCCGCCTTGTTGAGCAGGAGGATGACGGGAACGTCCGACTTGCGGAGGTGGTCCGCAATGCTCTGGTCAATGGGGGTGAGGTGGTCCCGGCAGTCCAGCACGAAGAGGATGAGGTCCGCCGTTTTCATGGCTATGTCCGCCTCTGCCGCCACCTGTTCCGCAAAGCCGTCGGTCAGGCGCGCGCCGATGCCGCCCGTATCCATGATTTTACAGGCGCGGTCCGTAATCTTGCAGGGGGCGGAGAGCCGGTCGCGAGTGACGCCGGGTTCATCATGCACGATGGCGATGCGCCTTCCGGCCATTCTGTTGAAGATGGCGGATTTCCCGACATTGGGCCTGCCTACGATGGCGATGGTGGGGACGTGCTGCATGCGCGCCATGTTACCCGAAGGGCCGGAGCTGTGAAAGCTAATTCCGCGCCAACGGCGGGCGCTTCCGCCGGGGGCTTATCCCTTGTGCCTGGCCTGATTGTGAAGGTACAGCGCCACGGCGATCGTGATGACGTTGGGAAGCCATAGCAGGATGTAGGGGAGCATCGTGTCGCTTTTCCGGGACAGGTCCGCAAAGATCAGGGCCACAAAGTAGAGGGAGGCGATCAGGATGCCCAGGGCAAATCCCGTGGAGGTGTCTTTTCTGCGGGTGTTGATGGCCAGGGGCACGCCAATGAGGGCAAAGACGATGCAGGCCAGGGAGAAGGAGGCGCGCCTGGGCAGTTCCGTGGCGAATTCCGTGGTCTGTTTTTTATCCAGATAGCCGGGCGTGTTCAGGGCTTCCCTGATTTCCCGGTTGGTGAAGCGGTTGGCCTTGATGCGCCGGGAGCGGGATTTGTCCAGGTTGATGCTCAGGGGCATTTCATCCATGGTCACGCTTTGGGAGATGGAGTCCTTTTCCTGTGTGGTGATGAGCGGATTGATGAGGTGCAGGTAAAGGGTTTTTTTCTCGGGAGAGAAGTCCATGGTCACGCGTTCCGAGTGCATGGCCACGGCGGGGGATTTGTCGTCCGCCTTCTGATAGATGTGCATGCCGTGGATGACGTCGTCCACGCGCTTGTCAATGTAGATTTCCAGATTATCGAATTTGGTGATGGCCTGTCCTTCATTGAGAAGCCCCTTCGGGTTGATGGAGGCGGCCTTGATGAGCAGTTCGGAAATGGATTGCTTGGCGCGGGGCGCGATGTCTATGTTGATCCAGTAGCAGAGGCCGGAGAGGGCGATGCCGATGGCGATGGCGGGGGCGCTCAGACGCCACAGGCTCATGCCGGACATGCGCATGGAGGTGAGTTCGTTGTCCGAGGCCAGGCGTCCGTATACCAGCAGCACGGCCGTCAGGAATCCCCATGGAATGGAGAACATCAGCGAGAAGGGTATTACCTGGAAGATGAATTCCAGAACGATGCTGATGGGCGCCTTGTTTTCCACCAGAAGGGGGCGCAGTTCCTTGAACAGGTTGCCCAGGAGCAGCAGGGCGCTCAGGGCCATCACCCCCAGGGCCGTAACACCCAGCAGCTGGCGGGCAATGTATCTGTCAAAGATCTTCATGCAGTAAAACCGTGCCGGAGATTTTGCCCGAAGGCCGCGGACAAGTCAATCACGCGCACGGAACAATCCGTATCCTTCCCCGGAGGGAAGGAGGAGTTGGATGGGAGGATGAAAGTCCGTGCGGCTGGTGAAAAAGGATGCGGCATGTTGTTCAGTTTTCTTTTTGTTCCAGGCTGCCGAGCAGTTTTTCCCGCTGCGGGGGAAGCTTGCCGAAGTGGGATTTCAGAATGACGTGCGCCGGAATGCCGGGATGCGCGATGCCGTGCAGCCGCGCGAGTTCCTGTTCAAAGTGCAGGACGGCGCGGAGGGTGGGGTCGTTGTTTTCCAGATAGGCGTATGCCCGTTGCAGGAGGTCGTAGAATTCCGGGATGGGCGTGTCCGGCTCCAGCATTTGGAGAAACAGGCGCGCGAAGTAGCCTGCTGCGCTGAGCCGGAGGTAGCTTTTCCGGAGGGGCAGGCGGGGGGAGAGCAGGTCTGCGGAAGTCAGGGAGTGCAGGTCTCCCGTTTTTGCCTGCGTCCACTGCATGCGGCACTGGTAGAAGAGGTCCACGCGCCCGGCAAAGGGGCTGTTGGGCTTTCTGGCGCTTTTGGCCGCCGTTCTGATGATGCCTTCCTCCATGCACCAGACGACAATCAGGCCGTTCTCTCCGAGGGGATAGAGCTTCAGGACCGTCGCTTCCGCATTCATCAGCGGCGTTTTTCCAGCCCTGTTTTAGCCGGTTGTTCCGTTGGGACGGTCTGCCCGTAGGGGGAGGGCAGGATGCCGGCTTCCGTCATGGCGTCCGTAAAGGCCTGGATGGCGCTGGTGCCTCCGTGGATGCGGATGGCGGAAAGGAGCTGTTCCTGGGCGGCGTCCTTGTCTCCTCCCATGAATTTGATGATGGCCTGGGTGCAGTAGTAGTACGGCGTGTCGTCCATCGGGCCGTACAGGTTTTCCAGTTCCTTGGCCAGGGGCCGGTTGTCCAGCTTGCGGGCGCAAATATAGCGCTTGAATTGCAGCAGGGGAGTCATGCCGGGATTGTCCTTGAAGGGAGGCAGAAGCTCCGTGAAGGCTTTCAGCGCCCTGGCATAGTCATGATTGACGTAGTGCGCTTCCGCCAGGTTGAACTGAATGGTGAGGTTGGAGGGATCCAGTTTCTGGGCCTTTTCAAAGTTTTCCAGGGCCTTTTCAATGTTGCGGATTTCAATGTAGCATGCGCCGCGGAGATTGTATAAGCCCGGGTTTCCTGCATAAAGCTTTTCCAGCTCCGTCAGGGAGAAGAGGCATTCCATGGTTCTCTTCTGCGCAAAGAGCTGTTCCGCCTTGCGGAATTGGTCAATGTAGCTTTTTCTGGTTGCTTCCGGCAGGCTGTTGAATTCCTGAATCCACGCCGGGGACGGAGGTTCCGGCGGTGTTTGCTGCGCGGAGGCGGGGAGAAGGGCAAGCGTCAGGGCTGCCAGTAGGAAGGTGCATGCTTTCATGGATGGGTCAGGAATTCAGGTGGGGAATGATTTTTTGTAGCGCGGCTTCCGCCGTGAGTCCATATTTTTTTCTGAGGATGGGTTCCGAACCGTGTTCGATGAACTGGTCCGGCCATGCGATGGCTTCCACGGGCGTGGTGACGCCTCCGGCTTCCAGGGATTCAAGCACGGCGGAGTTGAAGCCGCCGCTGATGGAATGGTCTTCAAAGGTGCAGACCACCCGGCTGGAGGCCGCATGCCGGCGGATGCATTCGTCATCCAAAGGCTTGATGAAGCGGGCGTTGATGAGGGTGACCGTGTGGCCCTGCGCTTCCAGCAGCACTGCCGTCTCCCGGGCGATGCCGATCATGGTGCCCAGGGAAACGAGGGTCACGTCCTTCCCCGTCTGGAGCACTTCCGCCTTGCCAATGGGGAGGATTTCCGGCGTGGAGGGAAGGGGGACCCCGGCGCCGCAGCCCCGGGGATAGCGGATGACGGTGGGGCCGTTCTGGTAATGGTTCATGGTCCGGAGCATGTGGACGAATTCCGCTTCATCCTTGGGTTGCATGAAGACGATGTTCGGGATGCTGCGGATCATGGCGATGTCAAACAGGCCGTGATGCGTGGGGCCGTCGTCCGGGGAGAGCCCGGCGCGGTCCATGCAGAAGCGCACGGGCAGCTTTTGGAGCGCGGCGTCATGCTGGATCATGTCAATGCAGCGCTGCATGAAGGTGGAGTAAATGGCGATGTAGGGCTTCATGCCTTCCGCCGCCAGCCCGCACGCAAAGAGGGCTCCGTGTTCTTCCGCAATGCCTACGTCAAAGTAGCGCTTGGGGAAGGCTTCCTTGAACAGGTCCAGCTTGGTGCCGCTGGCCATGGCGGCCGTGATGGCCGTGACGGATTCGTCTTCGTGCGCCATTTCCACCAGCGTGGAACCGAAGATGTGGGAGAAGGTGGGGGTGGCGGTTGCCTGCGTTTCGCCGTCCCGCACGCAGTAGGAGCCCAGGCCGTGGAATTTGGTGGGGTTGTCCAGTGCGGGCTGGTAGCCTTTTCCCTTCTGGGTGACCACGTGCAGGATAACGGGTTCGTTGAGGTCCTTGATGTAGGAAAGGGTGCGGATGAGGGTGGGGATGTCGTGCCCGTCCAGGGGGCCGAAGTAGCGCAGGCCGAATTTATTGAAGAGCAGGGAGGGGAAGATGAGGTTCTTGGTGGTGCCTTCCAGCTTGAAGGCGAAGTCCCTGGCCTGCGTGCCCCCCAGCTTTTCAATGAAGGAGGCCGTCTTGTCCCTCAGCCAGGAGAAGGTTTCCGAGGTTTGCAGGGAGTTGAAGTATTTTGCCAGCGCGCCCACGTTTTTATCAATGGCCCATTCATTGTCGTTCAGAATGGTGATGTAGCGCTTGGTGGTCTGGCTGATGTTGTTCAGCGCCTCCAGGGTGGTGCCGCAGGTGAATGCCGCATCCCCGGCTACGGCCACTACATGGTAGTCCTCCCCTTTCAGGTCCCTGGCCGCGCACATGCCCAGGGCGGCGGAAAGCGCCGTGCCCGCGTGGCCTGCACCGTAGGCGTCATGGGGGGATTCCGACATTTTGGCAAAGCCGGAGAGTCCTTCATGCTGGCGGATGGTGTGAATCAGCGGGGCGCGCCCCGTGAGCATTTTATGGACGTAGGCCTGGTGGGAAACGTCAAAGATGATTTTGTCCCGCGGTGTTTCAAAGACGCGGTGAAGGGCAATGCTCAGTTCCACCACGCCCAGGTTGGGGCCCAGATGGCCGCCGGTGAGGGAAAGGGAGTGGATGAGGGTGTTCCGGATTTCTTCCGCGAGCCGGGGCAGTTCCGACTCAGGGATTTTCATCAGGTCTGCATGGCTGCGGATGCTTGCCAGCAGCTCCGGAAGTTCAGGTAAGGGAGAATTCATTGCTGTCTGGTTCATCGGGATCCGTTCCATCCTGGACGGTCTCCGGGTTGCTGAGGGTTTGGATGCGCAGTTCCGCATCATGAAGGATGCCGCGGCAGTGGCGGATGAGCTTGTTGCCTTCTTCCACCAGGGCTATCATGTCTTCCAGTTCGGTGACGGGGGCTTCCGTCAAGCGTATGATTTCTTCCAGGCGGGCTACGGATTCTTCAAATCCGGGAGCGTTTTTCCGTTGTTTGGCCATATGGGGAATTAAGGTTGAGGGGTGGAAGCGGTTTCCTGAAGGTCTTTGTAAAGAATCATGTCCGCTCCCTGGATGAATTGGCGGGAGTCCGGCGTCCCAAAGCGTTGCGACAAGGGGTAGAGCGCACGGCTGTGGTCAAAGAGGTATACGGGATTCCTGTCCTTCGTCTGAAGCAGGACGGTGCCTTCCAGAACGAGGGGGGTGAATTCCCCGTAGGAGGCGGCAATGGTGCGGAGGTCCGCGTTGAGCGTGGATGAGGGAGTCACCAGGATGCTGCCCACCTTCCCGCCGTGGAATTTCAGAATGCGTTCCAGCACCATGAATTGCTCCACCATTTTGGGGAGGCCGATGGCTTTCCTGTCTGCATACCAGCCGACGGCGGACGGCTGGTCCGTGAGGATGAAATCCTTTTCCGACGTCTGGGCGCGAAGGTCCCGGTTGAGGCCCGGGGGGAAATAAGGGGGCCATGCAGGAATGCCGCGGCTGGCCGTCAGGATGCCCACCCGCACCATCTGGGGAAGGCTGAGCAGAAGGGGGAGGGAAGTGATGAGCAGGGCGAGCAGCAGGACGCCGCCCCGCAGGACGGGGACTACCTCCTTGTTGGAGTGCCGTGCGATCAGGTTGAGGACGAAGGCCGTGCCGTAGGCCGTGAAGAAGGGGGCGAAGAGGATTTGAATCTGTCCCAGGGAAATACCGGATTTGTTGGAGGTGTAAAGGGCCATGCCGATGACGGCGGGCACCCACATGGCGAAGACGCCCCATTTGGCCTGGTTGACTTCCGGCCTTCTGAATTTGTGCAGGAGGGCCAGCAGGAACACCATGGCCAGGGGAAGGTTCCCGAGGTTTTCGTAAAGGAGGTCGCCCTGCGTCAGGATGTTGTTGACGATGGAGGTGACGGCTTTCTGGGCGGCGATGGGAATGTCCCCGGCGGCCAGGGAGTTCATCGCGATTTCTTCATTGCCGGTCAGCCCCGTGAAGATGGTGTAATAGGCCGTTCCGAAGAAGCCTCCGCTGAGGGAGCGGTTGATGTAAACGGGGTAGGCCAGGAGGAGGAACAGGATCACAAGTCCCGGAATGCAGTACAGGCCGTGAGGCTTGAAGCGGATGCCCACGAAAATCAGAAAGCCGGCCATGGGCCACAGGCCGATCCAGCCGGTGAGGCAGACGCATGAAAAACAGATGGAGCTGTAAATGAGCGGCATCAGGAATTTTCGCTTCTCCTCCCTGTTTTGCAGGGCCGTGTACAGGAAATGGATGCCCCAGGCAAAGAAGAAGAGCATCATCATCTGCGGGAGGCCGCTGGTGGCGTATTGCAGGAAGAGGTTGCTGAGAATCATCGTCAGGCAGGTGAAGCTGGCGATGGTGACGTCAAACATTTGGTGGAGGATGTAATAGCAGCTCAGGACAGCCAGGATGAAGAACATGCAGGAAATGCCCGCCACGATGCGGTCCGGCAGGTAGATCATGGAGCTGCCCGTCATGCTCCACAGGTCAAACTTGTGGACGCCGGCCACCTTGAAGACGGCGGCTTCCACCAGGATGTTCAGAGGGGCGTTGCGTGTGTCCCGGAGGGCGTAGGGATTGAATTTTTCCGGATTGACGAGGGATTCCCCCTGTCCCGCCAGAATGGTTTCCTGTTCGCGGATCTGGGCGTCGGAAAGAAAGGGGTTGAGGCCGGCGCGGGTGCTCCCGGAGACCATCTGGATGGGTCTCAGCCAGTTGGTGGCCATTCCCTGTCCCCTGGCCACGTTCCGGGCGATCTGGGCCTGGTCCATGGCGGCGCTGGCGTTCAGGCCGTTAAAATTGAAAAAGTACTGCACACCAGTAATCGCCAGCAGCAGGATGAGGATGATGATAAACGGTGTGCGGGATGCCGTGGTGGGCGTATTCATGAAGGTTGAATATCTTGTAATTTGCGTTGAAGGGTGCGGCGGCTGGTGGCCCGGAGGCGGGGTGCCGCCGTTCTGTTGCCGTTTGACCGGGCCAGCGCTTGTTGGATGGCATTCCGCTCCAGCAAGGATAAATTCAAAACCCCTGCCGGGACAAGCCCTTTCTGTGTGCTGGGGGCATTGTCCTCCAACTGTTCCTGCGCCATGCTCCCCGGGGCGGCCGGCTGCTGCGGCGCGTGCAGCCGGGGTGGGAGATGGGAGAGTTCTATGCTGGCGGAGTTGCTCATGACGACGCCGTGCTCCATGGCTGTGCGCAGCTCCCGCACGTTTCCGGGCCAGGAGTAGTTCCGTACGGCGTCAAGGGCGTCCCGGGAAAGGGGTTTGAATTCCTTGTTGTTCTCCCTGGCGAATTCTTTCAGGAAGGCGGTGGCGAGCAGGGGCACGTCCTCCCGCCGGTCCCGGAGGGGGGGCATCTGGATGTGGACCACGTTGAGGCGGAAATAGAGGTCTTCCCGGAATTTGCCCTCTTGGACGAGTTTCTTCAGTGATTTGTTGGTGGCGGCAATAATGCGCACATTCACCGGGATGGGCGTGTTGGAGCCTACGCGTTCAATGGTCCGTTCGGACAGCACCCTCAGCAGGCGGACCTGCGTTCCGGCGTCTATTTCCCCGATTTCATCCAGGAAGATGGTGCCGCCGTCCGCCTGTTCAAAGCGGCCGATGCGGCGCTGCCCGGCTCCGGTGAAGGAGCCTTTTTCATGGCCGAACAGCTCGCTTTCCAATAACTGGGGGGAAAGGGCCGCGCAGTTGACGGCCACGAATTTATTCTCCGGCCTGCCGGAAAGGGAATGGATGGCCTGGGCCACCAGTTCCTTCCCGGTTCCGCTTTCCCCTTCAATCAGCACCGTCGTCTTGCTGGGCGCCACCTGGCGGATGATGGAGAACACGTGTTCCATGGCGGCGGACCGTCCGAGCAGTTTTTGCAGGCCGGAGTCCGCCTGGATGCGGGTGGTGAGCTCCTGGTTGGCCGTCTCCAGGTTCCGGGTATGGAGCGCCCTTTTGAGCACCAGCTCCACGGCATCCAGGTTCAGGGGCTTTGTGACGAAGTCGTACGCGCCCTGTTTCATGGCTTCCACGGCGGCGTCCACGGAGCCGTAGGCGGTCATCATGATGCTCTGGGGGGGATGGGGCAGAGAAGCCGCGGCTTTCAGCACGTCCATGCCGCTTTCCCCGCCCAGCCGCAGGTCCGTCAGGACCAGGTCCGGGGATTCCTCCCGCAGGAGAGTGACGGCCTGGGAAAGATTGGCGGCGGTGTACACTTCGTAATCGTCCTGAAAGCCCATGCGCAGGGCGTCGCGCGTGGGTTTTTCATCATCTACGATCAGCAGAACGGGCATCTTCATGACGGGATGGAGGAGGGCAGGAGCCTGATGGTGCGTTCCACGCGCGGCAGGAAGACCGTGATGGTGGTTCCCTGCCCCGGCTGGCTGGCCAGGGTAATGGAGCCGCCGTGTTCCTTCACGATGCGGCGCACGATGAGCAGGCCCAGGCCGGAGCCGGTGGATTTGGTGGTCAGGAAAGGTTCGTAAATGCTGCCCATGACTTCCGGGGAAATGCCGCAGCCGGTATCCGCCACGGTGACGAACACGCTGTCATCCGTATAACCGCTTTTAACCAGAATGGTGCCTCCCTCCGGCGGGATGGACTGGTAGGCGTTTTTGATCAGGTTGTAGAAGACCTGCTTGATCTGGACGGGGTCCAGGCTGAGGATGGGGAGGCTGGGCTGGAGGTCCGTGTTGATCTGGATGCCGCGCTGGCGGATTTCCGGCTCCAGCAGTTTCAGGACCTCCATGATGATGGTTTCAATGTTGTGGGGTTCCCGGATGGGCTTGGTGGGGCGGATGGCCTGGAGGAATTGTTTCAGAATGACGTCCAGCCGCGTGGTTTCGCTCTCTGCCGTTTTCAGCAGTTCTTCCATGTCCGGTCGGTACTCCGCGGGCAGTTGTTTTGCCTTCCGGGCCAGGAGCTGGAGATGAAGGCCGATGGAGTTGAGGGGGTTGCCTATTTCATGGGCCACCCCCGCGGCCAGCAGCGTGAGGGCGTTCAGGCGTTCCGCCTCGATGTTCTCCGCGTTTTTCTTCTGCCGGGGCGTTTCATCCCGTATCAGGATCAGATGGCCCTGGTTCCTGCCGCCGATGGGGGAGATGAAAATGTTCAGGAATTTGTGCTCCGGATAAAAAATCTCCACGTCCCGGGAAACGGCGGTCCGGCTCTGCTGGATGGTGTCCCAGGTGCAGTCCCTGCCCAGGAAGATGCAGAAGTCTTCCGGCGTGATCTGGCCGCGTTCCTTGTCAAGGAGCTTGAGGGCGGCCTGGTTGACAAACAGGATTTTTCCCTTGCTGTCCAGCAGGATCAGGCCTTCCTGGATGGCTTCAAACACCTGCTGGAAAAAACCCTGCTGTTCCGCCAGCTTTACGAAGAAACGCTGGAGGTCCTCTTCCTTGATATGGTCAATGCGGCCGATCAGCTTATCGATGGTGTCTTTCTTCATGGCGGCGTTTCCGTCCGGGCTCGCCCCTATATATAAAGAGAGGGATGTCACAAATCAAGCTGATGTGACATATTGTCACGCATTTGCGGCTGGACATGCTTCCGGGAAAGGAGGCAGGATGAAGGCATGCCTGAAGAACTTCCCTGCATCCCCTTTGTCAGAACGCGCCAGGTAGCCTTTCACGATACGGACGCCTCCGGCGTGGCTCATTTCACCCGGCTGCTTTGCCTGGTAGAGGAGGTGGAGCACGAGTACCTGCGTTCCCGGGGGCTGGAGGTTCTTTCCCCCGATTGCGGCTGGCCCCGCGTGCATGTGGAGGTGGATTACGCCAGTTCCGCCGGTCTGGGAGACTGGTTGAGCATTGAATTGAGCCTGGGAGCGGTGGGAACCAGTTCGCTGGAATGGAAGTTTGCGGTGTTCCATTCGGAGCATCCGGTCATGAGTGGAAGGTATGTAGTTGTCCGCGTGGGGAAGGGGGGGGGACCGCAGGCTATTTCAGAGTCGGAGAAGGAATGCCTGATTTCAGGCTTTTCAAAAGGAGAGGATGCCTGTAAATAAGGCCCATGTCTTCTAAAAAGCCTGTCGTTCTTGTCATTCGCGACGGCTGGGGCCGCAATCCGTTGGGGCCTGATGTCGCGAAAGAGTACGGTGACGCCACTGTTCTGGCTGATACCCCCTTTACTGATTACCTCCTGGCCAACTATCCCCACAGCCTGCTGGGCGCTTCCGGGGAGGACGTGGGCCTTCCGGACGGGCAGATGGGCAACTCCGAAGTGGGGCACCTGAACCTGGGCGCTGGCCGCGTGGTTTTCCAGGATCTTTGCCGGGTGGACAACGCCATCAAGGACGGCTCCATGGGTGAAAATGCCGTGCTGAAGACCGCTTTTTCCCAGGCCGCCGGCTCCCGCCTGCACCTGCTCGGCCTGGTGAGCGACGGCGGCGTGCACAGCCATATCAACCATTTGGTAGGCATCGT
>OBUQ01000692.1_pt1 | contig 18725 bp, 15 predicted proteins | sample 1494951 | NCBI WGS metagenome assembly OBUQ01 (sample SAMEA2579938, study PRJEB22360) | human gut metagenome | biome: human gut; feature: human-associated habitat; material: faeces | place: Denmark | collected 2008/2010
ATATTTGAGCCGCAGTTCTTGCAGGACTATGATAAAACCTACACCATATTGGCACAACTAATGAAAAAATGATTATGAAGAAAGTATTGATTACGTTTGTCGCATTTCTTACGACACTGAACATCATGGCACAAGACCTTTTGACATTCAAAGGAATCCCCATCGAGGGAAGTTTGGCTGAGTTCAAAAAGAAACTGAAAACGAACGATTTTATTTGGGTTGGCCAGGAAAACAATATCTCTATGTTCTCAGGTACCTTTACAGGCAAACAAGTCAGATTAGGTGTAATGGCCACGGATGACAACAAGGAGGTATTGGGTGTTATTGTAAGATTCAAACCGCTCGGATTCTGGGAACCTCTGATTGACACTTACAATTATTACAAGGACCTGTACACAGAAAAGTATGGTACTCCAAAAGTTAACACTGAGAAAAAACATAAATCGGAAAACAACAGCAATACAATAATGTATCAACTCAGAGACGGCCAGATTGAATACGACTGTACATGGGCTGCAACAGGAGGCACAATAAGACTTTCCATCGAAAGCTTCCATCAGAGCTTAAAAGGCGTTGTGAAGATTGTCTATGAGGACGCTAAGAGTAAGGAAGGTAAAAGAGAAAAAGACTTGAAAGAAATCTAAGCACATGGCTTCTCCAACGGGAGTCCTTATTTGTTGGAGAGGCCATATCCATTTTAATACCGTTTGAACACCGTTCGAACGCCGTTTAAATGACGTTCGAAAAGGTATAAGATATTAATGGTTTTCAAGCTCTTTAATCTTCTTGCTAAGATAGGACAGACGGTAGTTACCCAGTTCAGTTGCCAAATCATATTGTTCAACGGCTTTTGTCAAATCTTTCTTTACTCCGTATCCTTTTTCGAAATACTCGCCTAATCTGATGACGGCAGGAATGAAACCGACTAAATCCGCTTGCCTCATAGCTTCTGCCGCTTGGCTGGGATTTTCCCCAAAAGAAAGAACTCTGCCGTCCTCTAACAGCAACCCCCAGTAATAAGCGGAACTAGAATCTATTTTAGCCAACCCCTGAAGTCGGCAAATAAGTTGAAACCTGTCAGCTCTGTACTCAGGCATTCCTATTTTTAACCACATCACATAGGCTCGCTGGACATCACAGGGAAGAGCGCTGTCCGGTGGTATGGGAAGGGACGGATCGACTTCTCGACGCAACATATCTGATAAAATCCACAAGTTAGAATACCAAGGGCAGGCCTCCGTACATTCCTCCACCCTCATACAATAAGACAATGCCTTCTCCGTATCACCACAGTCAAGATAGTGGCAAACTAGCAACAACAATGCCTTGACAGGATTGGGATAGTCAAGTGCCTTTTCCAAGAACCGGAGCGCACGGTTGACATCCTCTTCAGATCGATGCGGGTTCTTTAACAGATGCCAGGCAAAAGTCACCATGGCACGTCCATTACCGTCTTCTACATAAGACTGCAACATTTCCATAGCCAATTTTGCATCACATGCCACACCAGCTGCATAGTTGCGCACATAATACAACGCTTGACAGCAACGTTCGGATCCTTCCATCGCTCCCTTTGAGTAAGCCATCATTCCTAAACGGATGTCACGACCTGGATTCTTCTCAGAAAAATACAACCGACCCAACCAGTAATACAATCTAGCATCAGTAGGCGCCATTTCTTCAAGGGCTTCCACTATGCAGAAGAAATAAACGTCATCCACATATTCGTAAAGAAGCACTTCAGCAGCATACTGTAAGGCATAGCATACAGCAGGGTCTTCCTGACGGCTGTAAACTTCACTGAAGAACTCATGTACATCCCCTTTTGCTAATGACAAACGGGCTTGCTGATAATGAAAGAAACTCCTGTCACTCTCCGCAAGAAATAATAAACAGGTGGCAGTTTCCTCCACAGAAAGAAATTCTGTTTCAGTCTCCCATTGAAGCCTCATTAAAGCGGCAGCGGCAAAGTGTTTGTCTTTTTCAAGCGCAGCTAGGGCATTACGCCAAATCTGGTAAGCAGTAGGTGCGGCATAAACACCGTAAGTATTGGGATTGAAATGTTTGTCCATGATGCTATGAATTAGTAATATGACAAACTTATGAAAAATCTCTGGAAAAGACGAATAAAAAGGGACAAATGTCTTCGTAATGCCTGTCAATAAGGCGTTTGCGAAGACAAATGAGGACAGGCGAAAAATCGAGGTAACGTAAAGGAAAGCGGATTTATGAAGAAGAACGGTCTCCAAATCATTACCCGCCGAATGGTGATTTTTAACACACCGTGTTGTATTTGGCAGCTTGTGGCACAGGTTGGCATATCAAGGTCTAACTCGTTGAGTAATAACTTTGCAAACAAAAAACGAGTATGGCAAGAAGCACATTCAAGGTTCTGTTCTACGTGAACGGCAGCAAGGAGAAAAACGGTATTGTCCCCATCATGGGACGAGTGACAATCAACGGGACTGTGGCGCAGTTCAGTTGTAAGCAGAACATCCCGAAAACGCTTTGGGACGTGAAAGGAAACAAGGCGAAAGGCAAGAGCCGCGAGGCACGAGACATCAACCTTGCCCTTGACAACATCAAGGCGCAAATCATCAAACATTACCAGCGCATTTCAGACCGCGAGGCATTTGTTACGGCTGAGATGGTGCGCAACGCCTATCAGGGAATCGGCAGCGAGTATGAGACGCTGCTAAAAGCATTCGACCGTGAGAACGAAGTGTTCAAGAAACGGGTAGGCAAAGACAGGGTAATGGCTACCTATCGGGCACGTGTACGGGCAAGAAACCATGTAGCCGCCTTTATCAAGTCGTTTTACAGACGCAGCGATATGTCCATGTTGGAACTTACTCCCGATTTCATCAAGGAGTTCGCCGCATACCTCTCGACTGAAGCCGGATTGCGGAACGGTTCGATATGGGCAAACTGTATGTGGCTGAAAGGCGTGGTCATGAAAGCGCATTATAACGGGTTGATACCGCGCAATCCTTTCATCCAGTTTCATATCAGCCCCAATGTGAAAGAACGGGAATATCTGACGGAGGATGAACTGAAAGCGGTCATGACACATGAGTTTGCAGACAGCAAGCTCGCATACATCCGTGACATTTTCATCTTTGCCAGTTTCACCGCCTTGTCATTCGTGGACATTCAGGAACTGACGAATGACAACATCGTGGAGGTGAACGGCGAGAAGTGGATATTGTCCAAACGCCACAAGACAAAAGTCGCCTTCCAAGTGAAGCTGCTGGATATACCCTTGCAGATAGTCGAACGCTACCGACCGATGCAGAAAGACAATCGTATATTCCCCGGCTTGAACTATTGGTCTATCTGCAAACCGTTGAAACGGATGATAAGGGAATGTGGCATAACCAAGTCAATATCATTTCATGTTGCACGACATTGCGAATTGTCTTTCTCGTTGAGAACAAACAACTTGCAAAGATTCTCTACTTGATAGGTAACGATTTAGAAACCAGTAAAATTCTGTATTTCATCTCGTTTTGCATTAAATCAAAAGAACGCTTTCTCTTTGCAAAAATACAAAATATTTTCGTCAAAGAAGTGCAATTTTTGGATGTTTATTCAGTTCAAAGGAAATACGCTACATAAAACTAGTCATGTAATATGATATTGTCAAAAATATTTCTTCATTATTATTTCTCCTATAGCTGTAGTTTCACGTTTATTTTTCCCTGTTGTTTGAATTACCATTCCATATCCCGCGTCCGTGTATGTCAATCTTATGTGTATTTTACCATCGTCACAACATTTTTCTATAAACTCTTTTCCACTTGGATTAAATTCCAATGAATTGATGGCGGATATGATAAATTCACAATTACGTAAGCGATTCCATAATAATGTGAGCTTATCTATACCATGATCTTTTCTAAAGTTGCACGATTTCCTTTCCGGCAGCATATTGCATTTCTCAAGATTCAAGGGCGTACGCTGTTCAATGAACAGGTGGATGGCATCAGTCTCTAATGATTCTGGCGTGACAACATTCAGTACTTCTCCTGTTTTCCGCTCATCTTGTGTATTTCTGATTACATACGAAGATTTTTTCCATTTAGGATGGGTATTAAGAGATATTGCTATCGTGTCAAGCAAATATGCAGCGGTAAATCCTTGTCCCACACACCACTCATCATCAACTTCCACTTCAAAGTCTTCATTTATGTATCTTTCTTCTGCCTGCGTATCTTGTTCTATATAAGGACTTCGGGCCGTGGAAATGATAAAAAGGAACGAGTCTCTGTATTTCTTATTACTCTGAAGGTTAAATATATTCCGCAAGTTTTCTTTAGATAAAGATGCAATGCCATGTTCGTATCTAATACCATTGAATCCTTTTGCTTTCAGCACTTTTATAGTCTTGGCATAACTTGAAAACAACAGAATCGCATCTTCTTCATAATCCTTGTCAAGAGAACTCAACTCATTGAAACATGCCTGTCGATTAAAAGAACCCATAAGACCTGATTTATAATAATTTCATCAATTGATTTTCCCACTCGTCAATGAAGTCTTGTGGATAATCGCTTAACTCTCCATTAGTTCCTATCTTTATGGGAGTATCTATTGTATAACTTTGACCTTTTTCAACTTTCTTGGTGAAATAGTTGATACATACCTGTTCCGAGCGTATGATTTTTTCTTTTACAGCCACACGTAATCCATTTACAATATGGTCACTATGAGTTTCTATGAATAGTTGGGTGCCGGTTGTAGCGCACCTTGCAATCAACTCTCCCATTTTGGCTTGCCCTTTGGGGTGAAGATGTGCTTCAGGGTTTTCTATAACAATCAGTTTATGGATACCGCTTAAGCATGCGATAACGACAGGCAATATGTAAGATATGCCGAAACCGACATTCGTGGGACGGAATTTGTCGGTCGATATCGTGTCTGTTTGAAACCCATATGATACAACTACTTTGTCTATTTCAGGCAATTCCTTTGTCTCGATATAGACTCCTGGGCTTATCACCCTCATCCATTCTTGTACTTGGTCTGATAATTTGTTTGAAGAAGCGGTCTTAAGGCACATCGATTCCGGAACAATGAGGGAATCACCATACATTGACAAAAAGTGCGCTGCAAGTTCTCCATGAATGCCTATGGTGTGGTTGTTCGTCACCTCGTCATACGACATTTCATACGTGGTTGCCGGAGACATCCGTTCAGCATTCAAAAACACAAAGTCAGTCGTAAATAATGGCTGATTAAAGATATCAGAATCCACATGGCCCTCGATCTGATTAAGAACATCGCTTTTCGCAGAATATGCGTAACTTACATTCAAAAAAGATACTTTTTCTTCCTCGCATTGAACAAAATCAATATCAAAGTGAATTTTTTCTGCTTCTGCAAAATTATATAGAGCATCCTTACCACGCCCTATCTCAACTAGTCCTCCATTAAGACTTAATTGTTTTAAGCCAGATTTTATGCTTTGACGGAGGAGCAATAAAGATTGTATTACTGTTGATTTCCCCATTCCGTTTAGCCCCATAAATAAATTCAAAGATGTCGGGACAAGTTCCAACGACTTGATAGATTTGAAGTTTTCTATATTAATCCTTGTAATCATCAGATATGCATTTGTTTAAAAGTTCGTGAATCTTATTATAACGATAGTTTACTCTCCCTTTATCACCGGTTGCCGATGTTATGGCAGCCACAAATGTCTCGTCATCATTCATTAGTTTGGTAAACTCCTGAAAGATATCTTTTTTACGTAACTCGGCTCGTTTTTGTTCTTCCGGCGTAAAATTGGCCAACTCAACACTCCACACCTCAAAAAGAGCTTTATTTATAGGTTTTCTTCTTTCTTCAATTGAATATACCTTTCGGAAAGCCCACTTGCCAAATATGATTTTTGACAATTTCATCGCCTTATCAAAAGCCTCTGTTATCTTATTAAGTTCATCAGTGGTCTTGGATTTCAGTTGTCCCATTGATGAAGTCATAAAAGTATCAAGATCCGGCTTGTACCCTTTAGGTCCGTTCAAATAAAAGGCGAGAAAGCGAGTAACAAATTCTCTGTCAAGCATCCGGTCGGTGGCAATAACATTTTGAGTGGCTTCTTTAAAAGACTCGAGTTGTGCTAATTGGGCAACAAATTTTGAGGGGATACCTTGATTCAATGCGTGTCGAATTTCCTGTGGCTCTAATACAAGTCCTCCCGTATTGATGCGTTTGAAGATATTAAATTTAACATCGGCCGGCGTGCCCGGATTGATAATGTATGCAACAATCTCAGTTTCCTCTATCATTCTACGATAGTTACGCGGAAGCTCCGAAAAAGTTTTACCACTAATATTTTCTAAAAATTCTAATCCTTGCAATCGTAAACTTTCATCAACTACAAAATTCTTTATGGCAGAAAGGCGTTGCAAGCCATCTACAACAAGCCATTTTTCGTCTTCTGTCCCATCAAAATAGAACGCCGGCAACGGGAGTTTAATAAGCATGGATTCTATCAACCGACTTTGTTTATCTGGTGTCCACAAATCACCTTTGCGTTGGAAATCTGGAGCCATGTCTATTTCTGATTCACGTATTCTCTTGATAATGTTATCAAGAGACATTGTTTTGCTTTTTATATTGATTTCCTTGGGGTTAAAAGGTTTTTCAATAGGCGCATCAGAGTCATTCGTAGATGCAGATGGCTCTTCTTCAACTTTATATGATTGAAGAAACTCCTCTGCCTCCTGTCGTTTTTTTAAATCCTCTGTATCAGAAGATGAAACGTATTGAGTATCCATAGAATCTATCACAATTGTTTTTGCAAAGATAGCGAAAATCTGTCGATTAACTACAATTTACTCTTCTCAATTTGTCATCTTGGGATAATATGGATGGAATTGAGCTATTATAGTTGCAAGGCGGACTTATCTATTTGTGCCAGTTGATGAAGTGATGATACTTCATCAACTGATGCAAAGGTGAGTTCATCTGCAATATCTGCGACATAGCGGTTGCGGATTATAGCGTTTACGGTTGATGGGCGAGTTGTTTTTTCAGAGGTTAGGGATATGAAAAGGATGCGGTTTGAATCAAATGCTGTGCGTAGATTGAGTGGAATTTGACGATAGAGACTGCGGTTGAGGACGTAGATTATGCCGCATGTACCTTTGAGGGCGATGTCAAGGACTTCGCGCTCAAGGGTAGATTGGAAACCACTGATTATTGCGATATTTGGATCTTGGCTTACTTTGTTTGCCCAGTTGATGGTTGGTATCACGGAGGATGGGACAATCTTACGTGAGGCAAGAAATCCCACCTTATGCAAGGTTAATAAGTCCATATTTCCGAGATATTGTGATTTCATTATTTATTCCTCGTTGTTCAATTCATCACCCATACGATACTTGATATCGTAATTGATGATGAAGTCAAGTTCTTCATCTGTAAAACCATAATGCTTAGCTAGAACTTTGTCAATCTCATCAATATATCTTTTGGACAACTTTGGGTAGTATTCGTCATATTCAACCCTACCTGTAGATTTGTAGTTGCAAATTTTTCTACCTTTACATTGCTCTAAATCGGTCATCAATATTTCTACAGCTCGTTTAATGCGTTGACATGAGCCATATTCAAAGGGCATTGCACCTATAACAGTCTTGGTAAAATTATGTCCATCGGAAAAATTGATGTAAAACCAATAAAATAAGCTGGAATTCAAAAGCCCAACAAATACATCTCTGTCGTATTCGTCATTGATAAAATAGTATTTATCACCAGTGGACTCTTTTACGTTCTCACCCCAAAAGTAGGATTTCTTATTTAGGATTTTGCCAAAGTAGCCATATCCATACCCATAATAAACGTAATTATTATTACGTGAAGAACTTTCAAAATATTGTATTGTCTTTGACATATTCCACACTTTTTCTGCTATGGAATTCTCTATCGCTGTTCGAATTTTTAAAACAGAAAACGCTTTGCGAGAAGATTGTGAAAGGTAATAAGAAATGTTTTGAAATAAGATATTACGGCAATGAGAATAGAACTTAGCATATCCAGTGGTTGCCGTTAAAGAAGTTGGCATTCCAACCTCTATTATCGGAATGACAACGCGAATGTGTTGCAGATTCTCAAAGAGTTTACCTGGTCTGTCATCAAAGAATGCGATTGATGAAAACTTGGCATTTTCAAAATACATTTTTTGGAATGATGCCATGCGTGGTGTGCAAAAAGCTGACATTTGTATAATCATCCCATTTCTCGTTCCCCTATGAGAAAATGAGAGTGTTCGTTCGATGACGTATGCATATAAGTTTCCTGAATCAATACATTTGATACCTGTAACTTGATATTCATTTCGTACTTTGCTGTACTCCACATATGGTGGATTTCCAATAATCACATCAAATCCCCCATTCCCGTGAATGATGTCATAGAACTCGGCAACCCAGTTGAAGGGCTGATGAGAGTTGAGCCATTCCTCGTATGGAATACCTGATGCGATGGCGTTGTGAAGGTGATGATTGAGGGTGTCGTTGAGCGAGGTTAGAAGGTCTCGAAGCTGATGTTTAGCGGCAATGAACTCTTTGTGATGTTCCGATTCCTGTGTGAGCTGCAGGTGCTTGAATAGTTTGAATGTCCGAGCCACCTTGTCCATCTCTGCCGCAACATTCTCCTCAAAATCGTGTATTGCGAACATATCACCGTTATGGTCTTTGACAATGCTTTCGGCATTGGCATAGCCCACAAGAGTGTTGCCACAACGAATGTTGAAGTCAATATCCGGCAACGGGTCAAGACCGAGGTTGTCGGCAAGTGGCTGCACATCAACCACGGCTACCATTTTAAGGAACAAACGTAACTTGGCTATCTCCGTAGCCTCTGCCATAATGTCCACACCGTAAAGATTGCGGAGAATGATAGACTTGTAAATGAAGTAATGGATATTTGAACGGTACTTGCTCTTTATCTCGTCAAGTGCCTTTTGTGTATCAGGCGATTTTCGTTCAATGTCTTCAAGCCGTGTGATGCAATCATAGTAAAGCGGTTCGAGAATGTTCATTGCTGCAAAGAGGAATGCGCCTGAACCGCAAGTCGGGTCAAGGATAGTCACAGAACGCAGAGCGTCATAAAAGTTGTAGATGAACGATTGCGGTGCATCGTCGGCATTGATAAGGTCTACTAAAAACTGCCTAATGTCAAGGTTATAGGTGATGAAATCGTTGATGGACGTAATATCACCCTTACGAACTTTATCCAATATGTCTTCACACCTTTGCAAACGCTCAATGGTTTCGCGCCAAATTTCCGTAGGTAGGGCGAAAGGTTCAGGTGTTTTCGTATTCCAGTCTTTACGGCGTTCCAAAAGCTCAGGATTGGTCGTATCAAGTCCGATGGCGATGTTCTCTGGGATACGCTCGCGCCAATCCGGGGTATAGCCCTGCTTCACCGCATCAAAGATATAGCGGTCGCCGCTTTGTTGCAGCTGGTACCATATCCAACCATCAGAAGCAAAAAGTTTTTCCATAGACTTCGAGGCTTTACTCACTCTGTCGAAAAGGAAAGGCAATATCGTGTTGCGCCCGATATATTCGGTGATGTCCTCTTTGGTATAATATGCTCCCATCTGAGCCCGGTCGTTGATGTACTGCTCGAAGATATAGCCAAGAACATCGGGATTGATATCCCTGCCTGAAGCGGTGACACGTGTATCAAGATGCCACTGCCACTTGTCAAAGAAAGAAAACAACGAAATAAAGGCTTCATCGGCAATGTCTATCTCGGCATATTCACGCTCTATCTTATGGCTGTCAAACATACCGCCATTCAAATAAGGGATGCGCCCGAACTGCTGCTGAAACTCCCAGTCGTGGGTAGGTTTGTTCAATCCATCAGAAAAGAGGCGGGTCAGAAAACCACGATAGAAGGTGGAAAAGAAACGGTTTTCGCCACGCTCCTTGCGACACCAGTCCAGCTTATCGCGCAGATAGTTCACATTGCTGTTCAGAAAACCTTTCTTCTGAATAAAATAACAGAACATCAGGCGGTTAAGCATCACAGAGGCATACCACTGCTTGTTTCGGTTGTCCTTTTCGGACAGTTCGTCATCTATGCCCCTAATGAATTTTGCAAATGCCTTATGTTCCTTGCGGAAGCCTGCATAAAAGTCCTTGGTAATTTTTTCGGAATTGACAGAGAAAGCACGGTGGACAGCCGCCTTCACATCGACAATAGTTGTCCTCTCAGCCGGGTCAAACTCCAAATCCTGCATCTTCGAGAAAAGGAAGTCTGTCTTTTCGGGTGATTCGTACTCGATGCTTACAAGGTCTCGCTTATCCACATTTTTCACAGGAATCACCCATTGATGATGTCCGTGCTTATTGCAAAGCACGTAAATGGCGATATAGTCCTGAGCCTGTTTGCGAAGCTGCGCATCAATTCTACGAATAAGTGATGCCTTGGGAAGTTCATCAACCTCTGTCACGACAATTTGCAATCCGTTGCGGTCGGCAACGGTTCGGAATAGGTAATCCGTTCCGTCAATGGAAATGGGCAGAAGTTCAGCCCTGACTTTCCATTTGTTCCATCCCAATTCACTGATGAACAGTTCCTTGAAATCTCCATCAAGGAGCAGTTGTTGAAATATACGTTTGTTCATGGCATGTTATTCTTTACGAAGCCCCATAGAGCAGATTATCTGATTTTCCTTATCGTTAATGTCATCGTCTGCAATGATGCAAAGCTGGTTGTTACGGCGAAGTTCAAGCACGTATTCCACAATATCATCATCGGCTTGCCTTCCTGTCTGCTTGAGCATACGCCCAAGGTGGAACTTTGAGGTTTCTTGAAGAGGATAGTTGTAAATGTCATCAATGGCATATTTCAATTCTTCACGGCGGTCGGCATTGAAGAACAGATTTTCGCCTTGGTCATAATATTGTTCCAGAAGCTGTACGATGCGGTAACGTGTGGAAAAACGATTACCAAGCATACCTCCAAAGTTGCTGACAGCCTGTTCGCGGATAATTTCAACAGCTTTACCGACAAGCTCATGATGGTTGCCAAGAGGTTGTTGTGCCTGAGTGTCAGGATGACAAGCCAGAGCCTGAAGTATGCGCTGTTGGCTTTGCGATATGATATTGCCGTCCTTGTCAAGCCATGTAAGCACATCGAAGTCATTGGCAGTGCGAGCGTAGGTAACAACACCATCTATACCGTTTTCATCGGTAAGGCGTGTAGAGTAAACCATGTTCTGCATTTGCGGAATAATCTCTTTCAACTTTTTGTCTGCCTTAATTGCATTGCTCCATATCTGGAATGCCTGCGATGCAAGGTCAACATCATTATCATCATCCGCATCGTCAAGTACACCCGCTTTCTCGTTGAACATATCCCTAAGATTTTGCTCATTCCCTTCAAAAAACACTTCGTCAGAGCCTACGATGTTGGCGTTGGCATTGATACGGTCGTTCAAACGGCTGCGAAGATTGATGATTTCTTCAATCCCATCAGCCGGGAAGAAAGAGTAGCAATAGATGTTTTCCGCTTGCTGACCGATACGGTCAACACGTCCGGCACGTTGAATTAAGCGGATGATAGCCCACGGCAGGTCATAATTCACAATAACGTGAGCATCCTGAAGGTTGTGACCTTCGGAAAGCACATCGGTGGCAATAAGAATACGGGTCTGTTCATCAGTTGTATATTTACCCGTCGCATCATTGCTGTTTGGAGAAAATTTCTCTACAATGGCGGTAGGATTATCCCGGTCACCTGTCGCATAATCTATTTTCGTGAAACCGCGTTTGCAAAGCTGGTAATAGATGTAACGAGCCGTGTCTGAGAACTGTGTAAATATTACGATTTTGTCATTACAATGAGCATCACCACGAAGCAAGGTTTCCAATTCATTGAGTTTTTGGTCCTGCTTCTGCTCCCATTTACCACATAACCTAATCATAGAAAGAATGGTCTCACAATCCTTTTTAAGTTTCTGTTTGAGGGTACGCTTGAAATATTTGGCATCAAGCCATGACAGGTTTGACTTATTGGCAATGATATTGTAATACTCTCCAGCTTTTTTCATATACACCACCATATCAGTGGGAATATTCAGCGAAGCATCAACCGGAGTGTCTGAGTCGTGCCGTCCAAAAATGTCAGTGCCGGTATCTTCGTCTTCCGTGTAGTCTTCAGGTAGGTTGTTGTCATCTCCAATGGGTACAGGTAACTTGTTGTCGAGTGCATAGATGTAAACGCAGTTACGAAGTATATGGCGATAAAGGGTAAGTAGAAAGGAAAAACCGCTTGAATCCATTCGCTTGAAGAATGTTGATTTACAGAAACCCATCATTCTTGACCCGGCACGGGAAAGGTTTTCAATCAATGCAGAGATATGTTTGGGTGCACCTACAGCTTCCTTTTCACTGATATATAAGCTCAGACCATAGCGAGGAAGGGCGAGTTCATCCATCAGGGCAATCATATCCTCTGAATAAAGACGTGTGTACTGGTCGCTGGATTCTGTCTTGAACTTGATGGACTTTGGAATGCGGTCAGGAAAATACGAACGTGTACCATTGGAAAATTCCAGATACTTCCTGCCGTTGGTTTCATCGGTCTTGGCAAAATTCTCACGGATAAACGAACGTGTACGACGAACAAGAAACAGTTTCATCAGTTCGTTCCAGTCTTCCACGTTCTCACTTTGATTGAATGCCCGTATAGTACGAATGTGTACATCACCGTGACGTTGCATGAAACCACGTTCTCCGCCCAGACTTTCAATGTAACGCTCCGGACGGACACCGAGGTCTTGGTCATCGTTGATGAAAAGGCGGAGCTGGTTGCTGAGGTCGCTGTAATGCTTATTGTATGGAGTCGCCGTCAGAAGTAGCACACGGCTTGATTGGCGTTCGATAAGTTGGCGAATTTGGTTGTAGCGTTTGCCTGCATTGCGAAGGTTGTGGCTTTCATCCACGATTATCAGACGAAAATAGCGCATATTGTCGATGTCCATCACCTTCGACATTGATATGACCTCTGCTTTAAGGTCGTATTTTCTGATATACTTCCGCCACATTTCCTGAAGATTGGCAGGGCAAATAATCAGCGTACTTGTGGCATATGTCATTTCATAAATCTTGGCAACGGCACATGCTGTAATGGTCTTACCGAGACCCACCACATCGCCAATCATGGCACCGCGTCGTCTGTCATTGTTGAGGTGGCGGGCTACTATCTTGACAGCGTTCTGCTGGAAATCAAAAAGTTCCTGCTGGAATATCGGTGGCAACGCAAACTCTTTTATACCATTTCGTGCCTCTTCACTGAGGTGGTAAGCGATTTTGAGATAGATGTGGTAAGGCGGAATCAGTTTCTCTGCCGCCCAGCTTTCGTCTACAGCTTTGACAAGTTCATCGGTAATGTCAACGCAGAAGCGGTCGTTCCAGCGGTCATTGAACCATATGTTGAATTTCTCGGCTTGGTCGCGGTCGCCAAATTCGGCATTGAGTTCCCCTTGCTTGGTAAGCCCGGAATAAGTGAGATTGCTGCTGCCCATTATCGCCTGAATGGGATTCGAGCGGTCATCTGGACGATGTGCAAGATACAGTTTGGCGTGAAGCGGCTCACGGACAGAAAGTTTCACTACCACTTTCTTGGATTTGAGTTGTGCTGAAAGTTGTCGCAACGCCCACTCATCCTGTTTTGTGGGTATGCCGATAAGGAGCTGGTGGCGGAAATCCCTTGCTATCTGCCGTTTTACCTTCTGTACCATGTCTGCGTCAGGCGTGTTGTCTCCTTGGGCATAAAGTATTTTCACCAATTCTGCCGGAGGTTGATGCATACCTATAAGCAACCGACAAGTTCGATGTATGCTTTCGGAACCTTCAACGACAAAGTCGCCCTCCAAATGTTCCACTTGGTGTACTACTTTTGTCCACCCACGTAAGTTGAAATAACCAACGCAAAAGTCCACACGTTTTACACCGACATTGCTGATTATATCATTGAGACCATCTTCAAATTTTATTTCAATATTATCGTATATACGAGCCATAACTTCCAATCAAAATTTTCATCTCTTGCCAAGAGACGGACGAGTTACCTTATTTCATTGATATTGAGTTGTGTTATCCATTCCCACAGATAAATTCGCAAAACATATGACATCTCTCGCAAAACAAAAGCATGACAACAAGTAAGATTTTCAGCGTTTTATGTCCTAAAAATCATTATTTTGCTTAATTTTGCATTATAATATCCGTCTCTTGGCAAGCGTTGGACTGATTCGCAAAACATTTATGGCTTCACAGTAAATCCAGTATCTTCTTATTGGCTCTGTCCACCACAGAAGTATCCAGCGATGCAAGATAAATCTGCGTGGTGTTCTCCGAATCATGCCCCATGCCCTCGCTGATAACGGAGATAGGCACGTTCCGGCTCTTGGCGACACTTGCCCACGAATGCCGACCGACATACATTGTCAAGGGTATCAGCAGATTCAGATTCTTCCCGATTTTCTTCAGCAAATGGTTCACCCTGTGAAGTTCGTTGGCATATTGCTTCCGATAATCTTCATTCCGTTTTGTGATAATTGGTAGCAGGTACTCTGTTTCGTTTATCGGATATTTGTCAAGAATCTCTTGCATACACTTTTCCCATTTGATGAATAGCTGTTGCCCCGTTTTACGTCTGCGATAAGAAAGAGTGCCATTCTCCAAGTCTTTCTTTCTCAGATAAGCCATATCAATGAACGACATCCCCCTTGTGTAGAAACAGAGCAGGAACATATCACGGGCAAAATCTAGGTTGGGTTTCAATGACAAGTCCAATCCTTTGATGCGTTTAATGTCATTGAGCGACAAGGCTCGCTTCATGGTTTTCTCCACTCCCGTATAAACGGACTTGAACAGATGCCGTTGCTCGGTCAATCCGTCCTCCACCGCTCGGTTATAGACTGCTTTCAGAATACGCATATAAAAGGATATGGTATTGGGCGTATTTCCCCTGCTTTTTAGATAAGCCTCGTACTCTGCAAACAAATCTGCGTTAAGCTGGTCAAACAAGACCTCCTTGTCATTCATAAAACTACTGAAACTTCTGAGGGCGGCTGTATAGGTTTCCGAGGTGCGTATCTTTCCCAAGCGTTTCAGTCTCGCTATCTGCTGGCTGATGTAAGCGTTAAACGACTGTTCCTGCCTGTTGTCATGAAAGTGTATGACTATATCATCCGTTATAAATATGCCGGATTGGGATAACGCATGTATAATCTTGTTCAGCCTGTCCTTGTCCCACGTGATGCGTGAACCGATTGAAAGCAAATAGTTGTTCCGCTCTTGTTCAGTAGATAGATGATGCAAGACAATGGTTTCGGAATGGCAATCCCATTCCGAAACGAAAAGTTTATACTCGGTGTTTATCTGTCTTACCACACGGTTGTGGATGACCTGATAGTAGAGTGTACCCTCCCTGCCGTTCACGGTGGAGGGACGAAACTTGACCTTTACCGATGCCATATCAATCGGATTTTGATTTGATACTCTCCTGCATCAGACTGTCGGAAACCGCTTTCAAGGATGTGTCATATCCGTCCGCCTGCTTCCGTATCCACTCAATGGCCTTCTCGTCTCGGCGGATGTCAAACACCTTGTTCAACCAAAGCAAATCATTGGCATCACATCCACCCCAAGAGCGGATAGCACGGAACCTCAACGCATCATCGGAATACTTCCTATTGGACTGCCATTGCGAGATATTGCCCCACAGGGATAAGGCACATGCCACACCCAATCCCACAACGAAAGAAAAAACCTTGCTTGACTTGATGTCAAAACTATGCCGGTGGATATGCTCCTGCGGTTGCGGCTCTTGTTGCACACCTTGTTCATCCTGCGACTTCTTGATTGTATCAAGGTGATGCAGTATCAGGGTGGAAATCTGTGCGTAAGCCTTCCAGTGCTTATCCAACAAGCCCTTAATTTCTCCAGACTGAGCTTTTGCCGTTTCCACAATAGCCTCCTTAATTGGAGATAAATCCGGTTCATTATTTTCTATTTGTGGTTGTTGTCCTGCCACCTTGGGCAATGCTTCCAGCTTGCCATTTATGCCTTTTAAGGCGGTCTTGATTTCCTCAAAGAGGATGAATACATTGTTGTCTGCCATGATTACCAGTTGATTTTACGTTGTTTCTTCTTTTTCTTGTTTTTCAGATACGGGTCGTAAGGTTGTTGCTCCTCCGGCATATTGGTTGGTGTGAACAAGCCTAATGAGCCATTGATAAGTTCGCCGCCGACACTTGAAGTCGGGCTTATTTCTTCCCGATTAGTCTGCGATTGAGTTTGCATCTTCCACTCCCCGTAATTGTTGCGGTTCAATGCCGCATCAATCTTGGAGTAGCTGAATTGCCTGTCCACCTTTGAACCATTGAAACGATAGCCGTTCATCGTAAAGATGACACCTTGAATTTCAGTCGTCTGTCCCTTATATTTGAACTGCACATCTACGTCTTGCCGTTCTAATCTTTCAAGCAGGGTATTCCAAACCTTGCATCTGCTGACCTCCGTCTTCAAGATTTGGTACAACTCATACCTCGTCTTATCCGGCTCACGCAATCGGTCTGTCTTCACTTGCTCCTTGCCATTGGCAAAATGAAGCCCGTACATCTTGGTAAGTTCCTTACAGATACGCTCGCTGCGGAAGCAGTCGTTCCTGTCGGATATGGTCTTGCCATTATTGTCGATGCGGTTGAACGCAATATGCACATGCGGATGCTCCTTGTCAAAGTGCCGCCCGATGATATACTGTGTGTTCTTGATACCCATCCGTTCCATATACTCACGGGCAATCTGCGCCATGACTACGTTGTTCAGTCGTGGCGCATCTTCCTTAGAAAAACTCAATGCGATATGCCCGACAACCTTTGTTACCCTCGGATTCATTTGTGCTTGCCCGATAAATCCTTGTACTATCGTGTCGTTATTTTCCAGAAACAAGCCGTCAGAATCTATGATTTGAGTACCTTTCTCATCGTTCAGAATGTAATAAACCACACCCTTGAAGTCCGAACCTTTCATGATTTTTGCTATCATAGGCGTATCCGGTTTACAAGATTGTCTATCTCTATCATCAGTGCGCGGCAAGTAACAAATACGGAAGCATACCCCTCGGCATTCGCCTTTCGTGCCAGTTGATTCAGATTGTTCGCCATACCGTAGAGTTTGCGGATAAGTTCGCCATGCTCTTTCGATATCCGTTCTTTCACACCGCCTTCTGTAATGCAACCACGAATGAATTCACTGGCAGAAACACCGGCTGACTTTGCTTTGGATTTCAATAGGTAGTAGTCCTCTGTTGCCATTTTCACCGTAACACGGTATTTCAGTTTCTCGGTGGCTCCTTTGACGGGACGGCCTCCCTTGTTGGCTCGCTCCCGTCTGTTGCCTTTTACATTATTCTTCCTTTTTTCGTTGTCCATGATTTTCTGTTTCTTGATTTGATTACTGATTATAGTAGTTATACAGTAGATAGACCAACGGGATGTGCCTTCCCTGCGATGTTTGGAGCGGGGCAAGTGGTTTCGGTCTGCCCGAAACATAAACTTGCCCCTCCAAACATCGTTACAAGTGATTTAGAGCAACTCTGAAAGATGCCCTAAAAGTACCCGGTTAGTCTCGTCTTAATTCCTACAATTTACGCCATTGCTCGATGTATTCTCTGTAGGCTTCCATGTGCTGACGGGCGAGGTTCTCGATAAGCCCTGATACACTCATGCCACGTCCACCGAGGCGGCGCACGATTTCGTCCAGCCTATCACGGACCTCCCCACTGACGAACACGGGCTTGCGGTCGGCAATCTTGGGTACCCGCAGAAAGGTGGCACGGTATTCGTCCAATGACAGTCTGCGCTGTTTGCTGCTGATACGTCTGGCGATTGTCCGTTCCACGCTAACGTTATCCGCCTCTATTCTCTTTGTCTCGTTGTCTGATCCCTCGCTTGTTTCCGGCTCGTCCAATACAGGAAAGAGATTGCACGCTTCCACAACAGGTTCTTGTTCTGTTACGGAAGAACTCTCTTCCGGTTCGTGTTTGGGCATGGAAGGCATATAGTCTTCCAACTTGAAGTTCTTGAACGCTTCATCGTTCTCAATGTTTTTGAATTTCTTGCTCATTTTTGTTTCTTGTTAAAGTGAATACTTGTTGGTCTGTATGCGCATAGTTGACCGTTTGTCGGGAGCAAAGTAAGAGGCTTTAGCTCAGTCAGTCAAGGACTTGGATTCTGTTAGGCATTTTTGTGTAGTTTTGCCTTATGGCGGTATGAACAATGGTGCAGACTTCTTCGATTTGCCGGATATGAATCACAGGAAGAACAAAGATGTATTTACGGGTAAATTTGAATTAAGCCCTTATTTTGTTCTTGGCATTCTTGCTAAAATCCCCAATTAAGATGATAACGATAAATAGTACCCCGGACAACCTATGCCATATCGGTGCCACATGCTTCCACTTTTAGAAAATCCATTGTCGGATAACAGATTATATATTCCTTTGCGGCAAAAGAAACAATAACAGCAAAGAATAACGTATATGGAAATCGTATCTATCGAAAGAAAAACATTTGAGGCGATGGTCGCCAAGTTCGACCGCTTCGTTCACCGTATGGAAGCAATCTGCCAGCGGCACGGCGAAAAGAGTAAAGCCAAGCCTTTGTCTTGATTGAAATCAGAGTGGAACACAGA
>OBUQ01000715.1_pt1 | contig 17782 bp, 10 predicted proteins | sample 1494951 | NCBI WGS metagenome assembly OBUQ01 (sample SAMEA2579938, study PRJEB22360) | human gut metagenome | biome: human gut; feature: human-associated habitat; material: faeces | place: Denmark | collected 2008/2010
GGTAACCGTTCCGGCGCCTGTCTTGGCGAGCGTGGCGGAGCCGGTGAGGCTGGTATCCCGGACTTCATAGGAGTCTTCCGCATTGGGGGCGTCCAGAATCAGCCCGGTATTGGAAAGAGTGGCGGAACCTCCGTTGTTCCCGGCAGCCGTGCCCGTCAGGGTAAGGGAACCTCCGTTCAGCGTGATGGCCGCACCGTTGTAAAGCATTCCGGACGCAGAAATTCCGCTTCCCGCCGTGATGGAGGAATCCGTCTGGAATTGGGCCGTATTTCCATTGCTCCAGTCAGCGGAGGAACCATCCAGCCGCCACGCTCCGGAATCCGTCCAGGAGCCGTTTCCTCCATTCCAGAGGTAGTCCGCCGCATGGGCCGGGATGCAGGAGAGACAGCCGGCGAACACGCCGAAGAACAGTGCGGTAATTTTCATGTAGGTTCTAACAGATAGAGTGATAGTGAATAAAAAAGGGAAAACAAGAACTAACTTGTTTTCCCTTAAAAAAAATCAGGGGATTTAGCTCCAGCGGCGGCGCATGCACGATAGGGAAGCCAGTCCCAGCAGGCTCAAAGTGGCCGTGGCGGGTTCCGGAACGGGAAGGGCGGGGTTGGCCGCCAGAGCGGCTATTTCCCCGTCATTCAGGACACCGGCATATAATTGGAGGTCATCCATGGTCGTATTGGCGGTGGATGCCAGCTTGAGTGACTGCACGTCTCCGGTGAAATTGACTCCGGAGGCCGTGATTTTCTTCTGCCCGTCCAGATAAATGTTCAATTCCCCGTTCTGGAAGGTGATGATGATGTTGGAAAAGGAATCCCTGGAAATCGTCAGGTTGGCCCAGTTGCCCACGTTTCCGCCGCAGTAGGCCGCCCATGCCCCGGCAGCGGAGGCGTTACCGGAATCCTTCTGGAGGTACATGTTCTGGCTGTTGCCGGACGTGAAGGTCAGGATGCTTTTCCATATATCCGAGGAGGAGGAATTGCCGGGGGAGTAGTCCTTGACGGCAATGGAAAGGCTGAAACCTTCCGTAGCATTCAGCCCCAGTCCCGTACTGGAGGACCCCAGCGTCAATTGTCCTCCGTTCGTGCGGCTGTCATAGCCCCGGCCTTCGTAGCCATCGGTATAATTCATCCAGCCTGATCCGCTGAACGTGGCGCTGCCCGCATTTGGGCCAGCCAGGTTATTGTCATTTAAAGATGACAGGTTTCCGTCAAGCTTGTTGAAATCATAAAAATATTTCAATGTGGCGGCCTGGGCTCCCAACCCTGAGCAAAGCAGGAACATCGTAAGATACAGAGAGGATTTCATGAAATTATTAAAAAAATTACTGAATGGAACCAGTATCGGATTTACAATCCGGAAGTCAACTTATTTTTTTGAGTTCAAAAAAGTAACGGCAAATATTCCCACATATAAAGTAGGAATAATAAACAACGCCTAATACGGAAACCTTATTTATTTATAAGAAGTTATTGAATTTGAAGCGGTCTTCCGGATTGTAAATCCGCGGCGGAATTATCCTGTTCTGCATGATTAACTTATGAAAAATAAAGTAATCATGGTTAAATCAGGGATAGATCAAAATACCGCGAACTCTCGCGTCTTTTAATAGAAATGCGTGAATGCCTATTGCCCCGCCGGAGGGCGGAAATTCATCTGGAAAGAAATGGCCGTTCCAGGCAGCGGAACGAGTTTCCTTCAATTCTTTCCATGCAGGGAAGGAACGGGAGCCTTCGCCGGGAGGGTGTACAGTTTTTCAATATCGTCCAGATACCGGGAAATGGGGGTATTGGCCGGCTGTTCCTGTTCACGGAGCAGTTTGACGGCTGCCGCGTAGGAGGCGAATGTCTTGCCGGTTCCGGACCGCGTATTGATTTCATACCAGTCCATGTAGTCCCGGACGCGACGGGCCGTTTTCATGGATAGCTCCCTGATTTCCCGAAGCTGCCCGATTTTCGGGGCGGCTTCCCGGCCGTTGATTTTTCCGGTCTGCATCAGGGCCACAAGCTTGGCGTATTCCACAATGACGGGCCGGTAGGCGGGGAAGGAGCGCCGGCTGAGGTTGAGCAGGCTGCCGGATATGTTGGAAAGCTGCCTGTTCAGGTCCGTCAGGGAATTGGCCTGGTCCAGATTGTCCAGGGGGAAGGTGACGGTCGTCCGGGTGTCCGGATCGTATTTGACCAGGGTGAGGGCTTCCTGCAGGTGACGTTCCGTTTCCGTGATCGTGAGGGTTTCCGTCAGGGGAGGAGTCGCCATGCGAGAAAGCTGGAGCGTCCACCATTTATGAAGGGAGGAGGGGGTCAGGTTGAGCTGCGGAAAATGGCGCTTGATGAGATTCCTGGGATCGTCATTGCCCAGAATGGCCTGGTCCAGAAGCTGTTTCATCCCTTCCGGACCGTTTTCCTGGTTCAGCAGGCAGAGCACCAGCGCTCCGCAGGAGGTTTGATAGGCGGCGTAGGAGGTGGCGTCCAGTTCCTTTTCCGGCTCCGGGCAGTTCAGGATTTCTTCCGGGGTCATGATGCCGGATTGCTGGAACAGGGTGGAGTACATGGCCCGGTCCGCTTCATTGGTGTGCCACAGGACGGCCTGCTCCAGCCCGGCAATCAGCCAGGGGGGCAGCGTTACTTCATCCGGCAGTCCTTCCGGATCCACCGTGCGCAGCATCATCTCATAAAGCAGGGTGGAGACGATGGCGTGGCGCAGCCTGTCCTGGTTGATGCCGCGTCCCAGGTGAATGAAGATGTTGTAGGAGAGGGTATTCCCCACAATCACGGTCTGCATGCGGATGGGGTTGGCCGGAACCGGGCTTCCCGGCTCCCCTACCAGACGGATGATGATGTTGTTTTTCCATTCGTCCGGCTGCTTGAGGATTTTCACCAGGGCCGTGCGTATGGAGTCCGCCCGCGTGGCAATGGCCCCGGCCAACAGGGAATCCATCCCTGTAACGTGAAATTGCTTGGAAGCGGAAACGCTGGTGAACGGCTGCCGTTTGACGGACTGTCCTTCCGTTCCGGCAGGGGCCGCGGCCGGATGCTGGGGAGCGGGGGGTACGGCGCTCACGTTGGAGCTGCCCTGCAATACCGGACGGTCAGAGGCGTCATCGATCAGGGCGGTGTCCGGAACGGGAACGGGGGGAGCGGCCTGCGCTTCCGCGGAAGGGGCGTTCCCTGCCTCCTTCTGTTCCTGCGCCCGAACGCAGGGGGGCAGGAGAAGGGCCAGCAGCAGAAAGGCGCATGTTCCTCTGAATTTCATCAATGGGAAAAGCTTAGTCGAATTGTTCCGCCAGACAGCTGAAGTCTTCTTCCGCGTGCCCTTCACGGCACAGTTTCCCCATGATGGAGGAGACCAGCGCGGCAGCGGGCGGGTGGATTCCCTTTTCAGCGGCCAGTTCCTGGGCGTAGATGCTGTCTTTCCGCATATTGTCCAGGGAGAAGTGGGTGGAAAAGTCGCGTTCCGCCATCAGGGGCAGCTTGAAGGACGCCAGAGGGGAGGCGATAACGTTCCGGGAAATGGCCTGCCCCAGCAGTTGAGGGGAAATGCCGTATGCCTGGGTGATGGCCAGGGCTTCGCTCAGGCTCTGCACCATGGTGGCGGAGACCATGTTGGTGACCAGTTTGACGACGGTTCCGGCCCCGATCCCCCCCAGGTGCAGGATGTCACGGGAACTGTGTTCCAGTACTGGCCGCACGCGGTCCAGGGTGGAGGAGTCCGTTCCCGCATAATAGACCAGCTCCCCTTTTTCCGCCGGCAGGCGGGATCCGGTGAACGGGCAGTCCACATACGTGCAGCCGATGGCGGAGCACATCAGGGAGAGCTTGCCGACGGTGGCCAGGTCAATCGTGGAGTGGTTCAGGATGACATGTTCCGGGGTCAGCGCGCCCCTCATCTGTTCAAATACTTCCAGACAGGCATTCCTGTCTTTCAGATAGAGCTGGATGATTTTGGAGGCGCGGGCCGCGTCCGCCGGGGAGGGAACGGCTTCCGGAAAGTCTTCCCGAGGCGTCCGGTTCCAGACGGTGACCTTGTCACCCAGTCCGGTCATGTGGCGTGCAATCCGTGAGCCGATGAGGCCCAGTCCTAAAATGGAAACTTGATACATGGCGTTTTTCAGGAGAAAAAGGAAGGGGCGAGTCCGTCAGGAACCGATGCGGAAGCGGCTTCTCCTGCGGGGTGCTTCCTGTTTTTCCGGCTTGGGCGGTTCCGCTGCGGCGGTGGCGGTTTCCGCAGGAGGCTGTGCGGCAGGCGCCGCGGAGGCCGTTTCCCTCATCTGGTCCGCCAGGGAGACGGGCCCGGCTTCCGGACGGTGGCTGACCACGACCTGCTTGGGCCCGGCAGAGGGCCTTTCCAGCGCATTGGGGTCCTCCGCCACATGGGCGGGCACCTCATAGGCATCGTGGGGAATGGCGGATGGATCGCTTACTGCTGCGGCCCAGGGCCATGAAAAAGCGGCCAGGCGCATTTCATCCTCGTTCGCGGCAGGCGAGGGAGCTTTGTCCGGAGCCTGTTTTTTGCGGGGAAGGGTGGTGGTCCCGGTGATGGCGAGTTCCAGGTCGGAATCCGGCAGGCCGCCGCTGCGGATGGCAGCGTCATAACTCTTGCGTGCCTGCGCCGTACGGCCCAGCCGGGAATAGGTCCAGGCCAGGTTAAAGTGGGCGTCCGGTGATTCCGGCTGGATTTTCAAGGCGTTTTCAAAGTGGCCCACCGCTTTTTCATAGTTGCCTGCGCTGGTTTCCAGGTTGCCCAGGTAAAGCAGGGCCGGAGCGTTGGCCGGGTCCAGCCGGACCGTTTCCGTCAGGGAGGCGATGGCGTGCTGGTCCTGCCCGGCGCGGTACTGGGCCACGCCCATCATGAACCATGCGGGGGAGGAGGCTGCATCCAGTTCCGTGGCCTTTTTCAGGTATTCGATGGCTTCCTCCGCCTTGTTGCGCTGGAGCAGGATGGTGCCCAGGTTGACCAGGGCCGGAACGTGGGCCGGCTGGAAATCCAGCAGGGTGCGGTACAATTGTTCCGCAGCGGCGTAGCGTTTTTTGGCGAAGGCCTCCGCGGCTCCCTGTCCCAGGGCTTCCGCTTCCAGCTTCCGGCGCACCGTGGCTTCCATGCTCCTGTTCAGAGCTTTTTCCTGCTCCGGCGTAATGGCTCCGGCGGAAATGGCGGCCAGGCGCGCCTGTTCGGCGGAACGGGCTTTCAGTTCATCCATCTGCCGGGTTAGCTCCTCCACTTGAAGGTTTTTCTGTTCCAGGGCCTTCTGGGTCCGGGCCAGGGCTTCCGCATGGCTCTTGTCATTCCTGGCGGATTTGGCCGCTTTTGTCTTCGTCTGGCTGCGCGCCAGTTCCAGTTCCCTGGCAAGCTGGGCGGCCTTGTCGCGTTCCGCGGAAAGGGCCTGGGCCAGCTTGTTGATCTTTTCCTTCTGCTGGTCCGTCAGGGGGATGTCTATCTTGTTGTCTCTGGCGATGACGTTGACAATCTGCTTTTCCGCCGGGGTGAGCTTGATGGCTTCTTCATTGTCCATCAGGGAGGCGATTTCCGAAGTGTCCGCGTTTTCCTGAAGCAGGCGCTTGTAAGTGCTGATGAGCAGGGAACGGCTCTGGTCCTGCACGGAAAGGATGCGGAGCTGCTTGGCGATTGTGGAGCGCAGCAACTGGTTTTCCTCCAGCAGGAGAGGGCTTTTTTCCGGATTGGCTTCCAGCTTGGACAGCTCCACATCCGCATTGATGAGCTTGGTGTTCAGCTCCGTAATGCGCTTGCGGTAGCCGATGTTTTCATCCCGGATGGCAATCAGTTTCTGCTTCAGGTCCGCGGATTCCTCCCGCGCCTCTTCCAGGGCTTTCAGGTTGGCCTTCCGCTGTTCTTCGGAGTCGGACTTGGCCGTTTCCAGGGCGGCGATTTTATCCTGAGCGTCCTTGAGCTGGGCCGCCAGCGTCAGGTTGCGGTCCAGCAGGTTTTTGGTTTTGTCCGGGCTGTTGAGTTCCACCAGGGCGGCCAACTGGTCGCGGTCTTTCTGGAGGGCGTTTTTCTCATCCGTGACCTTGGCCAGCTTGTCCTGGTGCTCCTTGAGCTGAATTTGGAGATCGGCAATCTGCGCCAGATACTGGACTTTTTCCTGTTCCAGCGTGGTGACTTTCTGTTCCAGTTCCTCCACCCGCTTGGTGAGGGTCTGGAGGAGCTTGTTGCTGGTCTTTCTCTCATCCTCCATCTGCTTCTTGACCTTGAGCAGTTCGTCCCGGTAAACGGATTCTCCGGCGGACGCTATGGCCAGTTTTGCCAGAATGTCCTCCTGTTCCTTGCGGGTGCGCTTGAGCGCCTGGATCAGGGCCTTGTTTTCAATGGTGGTTTTGTCCAGCAGCCTGCGGATGCGCTCGTAATTGCTTTCCACCACTTCCGGGGCCGCTCCGGGGGAAACGGACGGGGACGGGATGGTGTTGACGAGGGATTCTCCGGGGCGGGAAGGAAACTCCACTCCCTTGTAGCCCGGAGGAAGGACGATGTTGGGCTTGGGCCTGGGTCGCTTGGGCACGGCGGCCGGACGTTCCAATTCCAGGCCGGGGCCTGATGAAACGGTGGCGGCCTGCTGCTGCGCCAGCTTCTGCCACTGGTCCAGCTTCTCCCTGTTGAGCTGGCGGCGTGTTTGAAGAAGGTTGGGCCGCCATTGCGGATAGGCCTTCACCAGGCGGCCCAACTTTTCTTCCGCCTGTTGCGTCAGGCGGATGGCTCCTATGTAGTCGCGTTTTTCCACCAGTTCGGCAGACCTGGTTACCAGCTTTAACGCTTCCAGGTACATGTCCGTGGGGTCCTGCCTCGTCCCGGCGGAAACGGGCATGGGGCCCGGCACATAGGCGCCCTGGGCCAGAAGGGGCAGGGCGCCGCAGGTCAGGGATAAGGCAACGGCAATGCCAAGAGGTAGAGGAGTCATCATGGGGAGAAGCTTTGTTTACATACTGTAAACCATCTTGAATCGCAAGGATAAACCGTGTCTTGTGCTTGTGTTCGCGGGGCCCGGTGCTAGACTCTCCTCAATCCTTGATTTTTCTGATGAATATCTCCGTTTTAGACCGTTTTTTAAAGTATGTTTCCGTGGGTTCCCAGTCTGATGCGGATTCCCGCAGCGTTCCGTCCACTCCCGGCCAGACGGAACTGGCCCGGCTGCTGGCCGGGGAGCTGAAGGCGCTGGGAGCCCAGGCGGAGCTGGATGAAGCCTCCGGCATCGTGTACGCCTCCATCCCGTCCAACGTGGAGAGGGAGGTTCCCGTCATCGGCTGGGTGGCTCATGTGGACACGGCCCCGGGCGTCTCCGGCAGAGGCGTGAAGCCCCGCATCGTGCGCTCCTACGACGGCGGAGACATCGTCCTGAACCGGGAACAGGGCATTGTGCTTTCCCCCGCCGTTTTCCCCGAACTGGCGGACTATGCGGGCCAGGACCTGGTCGTAACGGACGGAACCACCCTGCTTGGCGCGGACGACAAGGCCGGAGTGGCGGAAATCATGGATATGGCCGCCTCCTTCCTGCTGCATCCCGAACGGCCCCACGGCGAGATACGCATCGCCTTCACGCCGGACGAGGAAATAGGCCGCGGGGCGGATGCCTTTGACGTGGAGCGCTTCGGCGCGGACTTCGCCTATACTGTGGACGGAGGAGCCCTGGGGGAAATCGAATATGAAAATTTCAATGCGGCCTCTGCCGTGGCGACGGTGCGCGGCACCGGCATCCACCCCGGCAGCGCGAAGGGCAGGATGCTGAACGCGTGCCTGGTCCTCATGGAATTCCAGGGAATGCTTCCCGCGTTCCAGAATCCCGCCTTTACGGAAGGATACGAAGGCTTCTACCATTTGGACTCGTTCCGGGGGGATGTGGAACGGGCGGTCGGGGAGTACCTCATCAGGGATCACGACACGGCGGAATTTGAGCGAAAGAAGGAATTCATGCAGGAGTGCGCCGCCCTGCTGAACCGGAAGTACGGGGAAGGAACCGTGCATGTGGAGGTAAAGGACTCCTATTACAACATGAAGGAAAAAATCCTCCCGCACATGCACCTGGTGGAACATGCCCGCAGGGCGATGGCGGCCGTGGGCGTGGAGCCGGAAATCATCCCGGTGCGCGGCGGTACGGATGGAGCCCGTCTTTCCTTCATGGGGCTGCCGTGTCCCAACCTGTGCGCCGGAGGCCACAACTTCCACGGAAGGTATGAATACGTTCCTGTCCGTTCCCTGGAAAAAATTTCCGCCATTCTCCAGGAAATCGTTTCCGGCTACGCCCGGTACGGTTTGGAACCTCCCGCCGGAAACTAGCGGAACGGCGATGGAGGGCGGCTTTGCGGCTCCGTCTCCTGGGAGCGGCAGGCTCCTGCCTTTCGTGGGTGAAACCATCGCGGAAGCTTTCGTTTAAATAGCTGCCAGGGCAGGGAGGCTCTGGCTCCCAGCGTGGTGTGCGGCTGTGAAAAGGGAATGGAGGGAATGTTAATCGGGCGTCTATTGGGGGCCTGTCAGCCATCCCTGAACATTGGAAAGGACCTCTTTTCCGGACCGTGGAATCCCGTGGGATTCCTAATCCGTGAAGCTGCGGGAAAGTGCTTGCTTTTTTCCCTCCCGTCATGATCATGGCGGCTCACCGTTTTTGATAACCCCCGCATACACACATTTTGATATGAGCGTGATTCCCAATGTCCTGGCTGAAAGGTACGCCTCCGCCGCCATGAAATCCATCTGGTCCGCAGAGGGCCGCATCGTCCTGGAACGCGAATTCTGGATCGCCGTGATGAAGGCCCAGAAGGATTTGGGGCTGGATATTCCGGACGGCGTGATTGAAGCTTACGAACGGGTGAAGGACCAGGTGAACCTTCCCGCCATTGACGCCCGCGAACGCGTCACGCGTCACGACGTGAAGGCGCGCATTGAAGAGTTCTGCGAGCTGGCCGGCTGCGAGCACATCCACAAGGGCATGACCTCCCGCGACCTGACGGAAAACGTGGAACAGCTCCAGATCTGGAAGTCCATGCAGATCATCCGGGACAAGGCCGTGGCCGTGCTGAACCGCATGAGTGCCCTTGCCGGACAATGGAAGCACGTGACCATCGCCGGCCGCACGCACAATGTAGCCGCGCAGACCACCACCATGGGCAAGCGCGTCGCCATGTTCGGGGAAGACATCGTGCACGGCCTGGGTTCCTGGATTTCCCTGATGGACCGCTACAGCGTGCGCGGGCTGAAAGGCGCCGTGGGCACCCAGCTTGACCAGCTCTCCCTCTTCGGGCAGGACGCGGGCCGCGTGCTGGAGCTGGAAGACCGCGTGTGCGCCCACCTGGGCATTCCCGCCAAGTGGATGAACGTGGGGCAGGTGTATCCCCGTTCCCTGGACTTTTCCGTGGTTTCCGGCCTGGTGGAGCTCACCTCCGGCTGTTCCTCCTTCGCCAAGACCCTGCGCCTGATGGCCGGCCATGAACTGGCTACGGAAGGCTTCGCCAAGGGGCAGACCGGCTCCAGCGCCATGCCGCACAAGATGAACGCCCGCTCCTGCGAACGCGTCAACGGCTTCCACGTCATCCTGAAGGGCTTCCTGATGATGATCTCCGGACTGGCCGGGGACCAGTGGAACGAAGGGGACGTATCCTGCTCCGTGGTGCGCCGCGTAGTCATGCCGGATTCCTTCTATGCCGCGGACGGCCTGTTTGAAACCTTCCTGACCGTCCTGAACCAGATGGGGGTGTATGAAGCCGTGGTGGCCGCGGAACTGCGCCGCTACCTGCCTTTCCTGATGACCACCACCATCCTGATGGAAGCCGTCAAGCGCGGCATTGGCCGGGAAACCGCCCATGAGGTGATCAAGGAACACGCCGTGGCCGTCTCCAACGACCTGAGGGCCGGAAAAATCATGGAAAACAACCTGCTGGACCGCCTGGCGGAAGACGGTCGCCTGGGCATTGACCGGGCGGACCTCCAGACCATCTTTGACTCCAACTCCTCCGCCACGGGCATGGCGGACGCCCAGGTGGAAGCGTTCCGCTCCATGGTGCAGGAGCTGACGGACAGGTTCCCGAACGGCGCGGGCTACCAGCCCGGAGACATCCTGTAAGGGCGCCGTACCCTCCGGTACGCACTTTATTCCCAGACTTCCCAGACGCCGTCCATCCGGGCGGCGTCCGTTTTTATACCGGATGCGTACATGCTTTTTCAATTTCTTTACGTCAGGAGAGCTTGACGAATCAGAAGGATGCCAGTAAGCTTGAATCCAGTAAACGGGCGCGTACGTTGCATGCGCCTTCGCAAGCAACCCTCCTGTTAAACAATTTTCAATATGGAAAACCAGCAGCTCAGCCTTTTGGACCGTGTGTACACCGTTCTCAGAAAGAGAGGGGAAGAAACGGAATGGATTACTTCCGCGGACAACCACAACCTCAGAACGGGCATCGCGTTCGTCCCCTGTGATACGTTCACGCCCGTGAGCCTCCTGTACACGATGATTGATCGTCCGGAGACGCTGGTGATTGACGTGCTTTTTGCCGCCAAGGTGCCTGAAAACCGCCGTGTGGAAGTCAGCATCATCCTCAGTGAGCTGAATGCGGACCAGACGGCCGGCGCCTTCCAGCTGGACCCCAACAGCGGATACGTCTACTACCGCCAGTCCTTCGTTCTGGAAGGCATGGACCTCACGGAAGCCCAGTTTGCCCAGTTGATGAAGAACATTGAAACCGTGGCTGTGGAAACGGCGGAAGCCTACTCCCACATCATGGAGACGGAATATCCCAAATAACGGGCCGCGTTCCCCCCGGAGCTGTTCATGAGCGAGGCCCCTCAAAAAAAGGGAACATCCTGGTCCATAGGCATCGGCCTGGGGATCGCGGTGCTTTTGATAGGAACGGCCATTTTAACGGACCCGTCCGTCTCGGGCTCTGCCGGAGAAAAGGACAAGGCGGCCGCAGGAACGGTGGAGCCGCTGCATTTGCAGACGAACACTCTTGCCATTTCCGCGCCCGGCATCGTGAAGGCCTCCCACCTGACGATGCTTTCCCCCGGCGTTTCCGGGAAGGTGGACAAGGTGCACCCCCTCTTCAGCGCGGGAGAAATCGTCCTGAAGGGAACGCCCCTGCTGGAGCTGGAAAAATTTGAATACCGTGCACGCCTGGCGAACGCGCAGGCTGGGCTGGAACAGGCTCGCCTGGATGTATCCACGGAACAGGCGGAAGCCCTGAAAGCCATCAAGAAGACGTACAGCTCCGTCTCCAAAAGTGGAAAAGAGTCGGAACTGGTGCTCCGGGTGCCGCAGCGACGGGCCGTGAACGCGCGGCTGAACGCCGCGGAGGCGTATGTGGCGGAAGCGGAACAGGCCCTCCGGGACACGGTGCTGGAAGCTCCCTATACCTGCCAGGTGGTGGAATGCTCCGTGGGAGCCGGGGCCCGCGTGGTTGCCGGGCAGCCGGTGGGGAAGGTGATTCCCCTCCAGGAGCGGATGATACGGGGTCCCGTGCCGCTGGAAGAATTTTCCGCATTGCCCAGGGATGAACAGGGCAGGGTAAGCACGGCGCTGACCGCCTCCTGCGTGCTGAACAATGGAAAACGGCTGCAATGGCTGGGCCGCGTTACGGCGGTGGACGCCGCACTGGATACCGAGCGCAATTCCGCCGTGCTGATAGCCTCCCTGGAGCCGAACGCCTCCCATGTTTCCGAATGGCAGGTGGCCCCCGTCAACATGGCCCTTCAGGTGAACATCAGCGTGCAGGTTCCCGCCTCCGCGTGGATTCCCGCCTCTGCCGTCCGGGATGGAAGCTCCATTCAGGTAAAAACCGCGGAAGGGATGCAGGAGCGCAAGGTGCGCGTGGTGGCGCTGAAAGACGGGAAAGCCCTGGTAACCGTTCCGGAATTACGGGACGGGGACGCTTTGGCTCTTTGATATTCCCTCCGGGATTCCTTCTTCCCCCATTTTTTCCGGGGGGCTTGTCCCTTTCAAAAGGCGTTCCGGAAATCAGGTTCCGGAGAGGCCATAAAAAAACCATGCCGCCCGGAAGGGGGAGGCATGGCGTTGCGCTCAATGGCCGGCGGCCCATGGGTCAGTGTCCGTTCGTTCTCATGTCGAACACCAGCACCTCAAAAGGTTGAAGTTCCAGGCTCACCGGCTTGCCCTGTTCCAAATTCAGCGTTTTGACGCGCTGGTCCGGGTAGGAGGCCTTCATGGGGAAAACGGCGGGCGCTCCCTTGACGGGTTCAAAGACGGCTGACGCATCCAGATCAATCGTCCGCGGCCGGTCGTCCGGATTGCGGAGGGCCAGCGTGCAGCCCCGCGGGCTCCATGCCGCATAGCCATACGGTTCCAGCTGGTTCGGGTTGCCGCCCACCCAGTGCACGTCGGCCAGGACGTCCTGGAAGCGCCGGGCCCAGCGGGCCCCGGCCGCCACGTCGTCCCACGCCTTTTTGTCCATCATGGACGGCGTGAGATAAAGTTCCTGGAGATTGGCTCCGGAACCGAAATAAATGCGGGCGTCGTTCTTCAGGTCCCTGTTGTCCTGCTTCCCGTCCTCTCCCTTGCTGACGCGCGCGGCCTGGAACTTGGTGCCCAGCACCATGCCGTGGTGCATGATGGAGTTCAGGGGATAAAGCGGGCCGGGCTTGACGATGACGTTATAGCAGGCCCCGTCGCGGAACGTGATCCACTGTTCGCGGTCGTCTCCCTTGCCCGTCCAGCCTACGTCCGCCGTACCGCTGCGCCAGGTGGAATCCACATGGTTGAGCCAGAAGGGGGAGGGCCAGGTGCCTACCGTCGTGTTGATGAACAGGCGGGGATTCTCCCGGCGAAGGTCGTTGGCGATGGAAAGAAGGGCCATGAAATGGGGGCTGATGCCGTCTCCGGCCTTGTCCCACTTGAAATAGGTCACCTTGTCCTTCTTCATCAGGTCGGAGCAGCGTTTTTTGAACCACTTGTAATACTGGGGGCAGGAAAGGTCGAATCCCGCGGCGTCCGCCGGGAGAATGCCTTTGTCCTTGGCATGCTGAACCCTCTTTTCCGGGCCGAAATACCCTCCCAGCGGAGAAATCCAGATGCCGAAGCCGGAAGGAATCTTCCCGACCGCCTTGACTACAGGTTCAAACCCGTGCGGGAATTTTTTGGTGGAGGGCTGCCAGAGGTCTTCATTAACGTCGTCCCAGCCGTCATCCAGAACGAAGCCGTCCAGCCTGACGTGGCGGGAACCCAGTTCCTTCCTGTATTCCCCGGCTGTCTTGACGAGCGTCTTTTCCGTGGGGTCCAGGCCGTCGTCATACCAGCCGTTGTAATGCAGAAACTGACGGTAGGGCGCAGCCCGTTCCCGTTCCAGATAATAAAGGAACCCGCGGCGAAGCTGGTTCTCCGGCCATACGCCCAGCACCGTGGTGAACGTCTGGGCGTTACCGCTGCCCATGGGAAGGTTGCAGTCAAACCCGACGGTTCCCGTTCCTCCGGCGGCCTGGGCCCTGGCTACGGGAAGTTCAATGCCGGCAAACGTGCCTTCCCGCTCGCTGACCAGTGGGCTGCCCGGTACGGTGCCCTTCACGGCCAGGGTGGGATCCTGCAAATCAATCAACTGGACTTTCTTCAAATCCACCTCCTTGGACGCTTCAATCCGGTAGGTTTCCTTGACGTAGGAGGAACCCTCCCTCAATTCCGCCTTCCAGTGAACCGTCAGCCCGCTGTTTTTGTCCCGGAAAACGGCGGAAATAACTGCCCCTTCCGGCCGTTCCCCCAGGCGGAGGCCGGCGGAATGCCCTTTCAATGCGCTGATGGCGGGAACTCCTTCCATCACAAACCGGGAGGAGGGGAGATTGTAGGCGTCCTTCTCCGTGGAAAGGCGGAATAATTCCGGAGCCTGGGCGTCGGTGGCGGCCTTTTCGTCCTTGGCGCCCCTCTCCTTGTTCACGATTCCCAGGGGAATCAGCCTGCTGCCGTCCACCTTCCATGAGGCGCTCAGAATATTGTTGCTTAACGTATAAACATCCCCTTCCCGGTGGGCGGCGGGGGCTCCCGGTGTTGTTCCCGGATAGGTTACGGACGCGGCGGCTGTCTGAAAGCAAACGCAGGAACAGGCAGCCAGGGCAATTGCCGGCAGGGATGATGAGTGCATAATCCGGAAGAATCCGCAATCGGGAGGCATCCGTCAATTCAAAAATACGGGGGACGGGAGGGGCGGTCCGCGCCCCTGGTCCGCCGCAAAATCCTAGTGGGCTTCCAGCCAGTTATTCCCCGTTCTGGCTTCTACCAGAATGGGAACGCCGTTGGGAAGGGGAAGGGCGCCGATCATGGCTTCCTCAATCTTTGGAATGAGCTCCGTCTCGTCCTTGTGCAGGTCCACCAGCAGCTCGTCGTGAATTTGCAGGATAAGGCGGGACCTGGTGCCTTCCAGCAGCTTGTCCGCATGGATCATGGCTATCTTGATCATATCCGCCGCGGTGCCCTGGATGGGGGTATTGATGGCGGTGCGCTCCGCGGCGGACTTGATGGTCTTGTTGGCGGAATTGATCTCCGGAATCATTCTCCTGCGGCCCAGCAGCGTTTCCGCGTAACCGGCCTGTTCCGCCTTGTGCACCAGGTCCTCCATGAAGGACTTGACCACGGGGAACTGGATGAAGTAATTCTCAATCAGCGTGGCGGCCTCACTGCGGGGGCAGCCCAGCCGCTGGGAAAGGCCGAAGGCGGAAATGCCGTAAATGATGCCGAAGTTCACCGTCTTGGCCGCACGGCGCATGACGGCGTCCACCTGGTCGCGGGGAATGCCGTACACCCTGGCCGCCGTCTCCGTATGGATGTCCCGGCCTTCCCGGAAGGCCTCGCACATGGCGGGGTCTCCGGAAAGCGCCGCCATGATGCGTAGCTCAATCTGGGAATAATCCGCGGAAAGCATGGTGTACTCCCCGGAGGCGGGGACGAAGGCCGTGCGGATCAGGCGCCCCTGTTCCGTTCTTACCGGAATATTCTGGAGATTGGGGTCCTGGGAGGCCAGCCGCCCGGTGGCGGTCAGCATCTGGTGGAACTGGGTATGGATGCGGCCGTCCCGCGGGCAGATGTACTTGGGCAGCGCGTCCAGGTACGTGCTCTTCAGCTTCATGTTCTCCCGGTAGGCCAGGATATCCGCCACAATGGGATGCTGGGGAGCCAGGGCGGAGAGGGTATCTTCATCCGTCACGAACTGGCCCGTCTTCGTCTTCTTGGGCTTCTTCACCAGCTCCAGCTCCCCGAACAGGAAATCGCCGAGCTGCTTGGGGGAATTCAGGTTCAGGGGATGGCCGGCGGCCTCTTCAATCTTCTCCCGCAGGCCGTCAATAATGGCTCCTACCTTGACGGAAGCCTCTTCCAGGGATTCCGGAAGCACGCGGATGCCGGTGAACTCCATGTCCGCCAGCACGGGGAGAAGAGGCAGTTCCACCGTGCGGAACAGCTCCTCCATGCCGCTCTCCTTCACCTGCTTTTTCAGGATGGCGGAAAGCTGGAGGGTAATGTCCGCATCCTCCGCCGAATATTTGCCCATGACCTCCACGGGAATGCCGCTGGTATCCAGCTCGCGCTTCCTGGCTCCCGGCGCGGCAATGTCCTTCAGCTTGATGGTGGAATATTGCAGCAGGTTCTCCGCCAGAAGGTCCATGCCGTGCTTCATGCCGGGGGCGATCAGGGCGTGCGCCAGCAGCGTGTCAAAAAAGGGGCCTTTAACCCGTATGCCGTTGGCGCGCAAAACTTCCAGATCAAACTTCAGATGGTGCCCGGTCTTCTCCGCAGGGCCTTCCAAAAGCGGCCTGACCGCTTCCAGGTCCGCCGGACCGGAGACAGGCATGTACCATGCCTTGTGCGGTTCCGCGCAGAAGGCGACGCCCAGCAGCTTGTCCGTGAGGGGATTCAGGCCTGTCGTCTCCGTGTCGAAGCACCAGGAATCATGCTTTTCCAGCTCGGCAACCATGGCGGAACGGGCTTCCTCCGTATCCGCAATGATGTACTCGTGCTTGAAATCATCCACCGTTTTCAGATGGCGTTCCTCAAACAAATCCATTTGGCCGGAACCGTTCTGCCGCGCGTCCGTCGCAGGGGCGGCGGGAGCCTCCGCCGGGAGCTGTTCCGCCTGGGCCGGAGCAAACAAATCGTCCGCAGGGAGGGGGGACTTCCTGGCTTCCGGCGCTTTTTTCCCGAACAGCTTGGCCTGCATGGAACGGAACTCAAGCTCCTGAAGGAGGGCCAGCAGCTCTTCCGGACTGGGGTCTCTTTTGACCAGTTCAGGCAGGGTCACGGTCAGGGGAACGTCCCGGTCAATGGTGGCCAGTTGTTTGGAAAGGGTCGCCATGGCTCCGTTTTCCTCCACGATCTGCCTGCGCTTTCCCTTCAGCTTGTCCGCATTCGCCAGCAGGTTCTCCACGGTGCCGAACTCCCCGATCAGCAGTTTGGCCGTCTTTTCACCCACGCCGGGAAGCCCCGGAATATTGTCCGAGCTGTCGCCCATGAGGGCCAGGATGTCGATCACCTGGTCCGCGCGTTCAATGCCCCATTGTTCCTTGAGCTTTTCCAGGTCAACCACCTCGTGGTCGTTGCCCCGCTTGCCGGGTTTCCACAAATAGCAGGTGGGGGAAATGAGCTGGCCCAGGTCCTTGTCCTGGGAAACCATGTAGGTCTGGAACTCCTTCGTGCCGTCCGCGATGCGGGCCAGCGTGCCTATCGTATCGTCCGCCTCATACCCCTCATAGCGCAGGATGGGAATGTTCATGGCCTCCAGAAGCCTGAAAATCAGGGGCATCTGGTAGCTCAAATCTTCCGGCATGGACTCCCTGTTGGCCTTATAGGCGGGGTAAAGCTCATGGCGCGCCGTGGGGGCGGAAGTATCAAAGCAGGCCGCGATGTGCGTGGGGTGTTCATGCTCCAGAATGCCCAGCAGCGTATTGGCGAAGCCGTACACGGCGGACGTGTTGACGCCCTTGGAATTGCGGATGGGGTTGGAGAAAAAGGCAAAATGGGCTCTATAGGCCAGAGCCATTCCATCCAGAATAAAAAGGCGCTTGGAAGGGGAATCAGTCATTTCTGCCCTACTTTACCATGCGGTCCAGCGGTAGGCTACCGTTAAATGCGCCTCCGCGCCCTCTGCCGGATGAAGCGCCGCAAGCCCCTGGAGGCCATTGAACGGCACGCGTCCGCAGGGACGTAACGGATTTCAGGAAAAAGTTTGCCGACGCTCATTTCAATACTACGCCGTTGCTGATCGGCATTTCCCGGAACAAAAGGAGTGCAAGCCGCCTTTCCGTCTGGTATAGAGGCGGAAACGGAGAGGATAAACATGCAGGAATTGTTGACACGGGAGGAACGTGACAGACTGGCCGAACGCCTGCTGCCGGGAGAAAAAATCCTGTGGCAGGGAAAATCCCGCTGCGGATGGTGGAGAAGGGCCGCGAAGGAATGGAAGGGAATGCTGTTTTCGGTTTTCTTTGCCGCGGCATGGGGCTGGGGTTGTTGCATAGCGGCGTCCGCTCCGGTCTGGACGGGTGAGGTCATGTTCGCGCTGGCGGTCATGGGAATATGCTGTTTTTTTGGTATTGCCCTCCTCGGCATGCTTTTGATCAACGCGGTTTTGGAAACGCGCCGGGCCAACGCCGTCCTGCACGCCCTGACGAATATGCGCCTGTTGTCCCTGGGGCCGTCCGCGGACGGCAACGGCGTCCTGTTCCGGCAGTGGAACGGGGCGGAACTGCGGAAAATCCGCCTTGTTGCCCATCGGGACGGGCCGGAAGACCTGGTATTCCGCTACCGGTTCCCGCCAAACGGAAAACCGGAGCCGCAAGGCTGGCCCGCGCTTCCCGGGGCGGA
>OBUQ01000718.1_pt1 | contig 17645 bp, 23 predicted proteins | sample 1494951 | NCBI WGS metagenome assembly OBUQ01 (sample SAMEA2579938, study PRJEB22360) | human gut metagenome | biome: human gut; feature: human-associated habitat; material: faeces | place: Denmark | collected 2008/2010
CCGCGATTTCCCGCCCACCAATACCCACAGGGCAGCGGCTACCGCAATCGCGATAGTTGCCAGCCAGCCGGGGCCACGTTTAGTTTTTTCTTTGCGTTTAGCAGGCATGGGGGATGGTTCCCAAGCGGGCTGTTCGGGGGGTAAAAATGATCCCTGGGGTGAGGGGGAGTAGGGGTAATCAGCGGTATCTGCCGCCGGTTGCCCGCCAAAGTCATTAGCGAAGGAACTGGTGGTTTGCGAGGGAGATGAGTCGTTAACCCCGAAGCTGTAAGGGGAGGAGCGATCCTCAGAAGCAGTCTGCCCAGTGGGGAAAGCTGGATCTGTTTGGGGACTGATCCCCCTGTACGAGGAGGTCGCCTCGCCGCTAACAGCTGGGGTGCCAGGTTGAATATCGGTGATCCTACCGGTCAATTCGGGACGCGCGTCCTCGGCCTCGACGGTATTAAAGTTGCCGGTGTTCCCGGGGCTTAGCGGCGGAAAACTGTCGCCGCTAGGTTCTGGGATTTCGCCGGGCCAGCCGGCGCTTTGCCAATCGTCCATTTCCCAGTCGTCAATCGGGTTATTACCGTTTTGGGGTTGGGTCGAATCATTGCTATTAGTCATGAATCTCGATCTCCTCTTATCTATTGTGTCCCCATATTGACACCAGCAACTGTTCCCACTCTGGATGTTTTCTGGATGTTTTCTGGATGCCAATTTGGTTTTGATTGAGCTACCGTCAGCTAACTACCGGCCGCAGTCTGCGGTTTTACCGGGGGCGCCGTTTCTTACGATTCTGCTGGCTGGGGCGAGATTTTTCCGGTTTTTCCGCATCCGCGGCTATCTGGTTTTGGTCTTTTTGATTCTCGCGGGGATTCTCGAAATTATCATCTTGCAGCTGCTCGCGGTACCAGGCCGGTGCCAGGCGAGTACCTCGGGAAGGCGCAAATCCTAGCTGGCGATAGTAGGCGCGCAGCCAAGCTGGCCGCAGCCCCTCCGGATAATACAGGTTGGTTAATCCCCAAATAATCCCTACCAGGCCGATAAATGCGCTGACTAAACAGATTGTCAGTAGCAGGTAGTTGACAGGTTTCGGCGTGGCGTTTGCGGGCAGGGTCGCTCCGATCGCCAAAAAGAATAACCCCAGAGCCGGCAGGAACACTAATACCCACCGTTCATCCAGAATCAGAATGCCGGAGCGAGAAACATCTTTCTTTTGTTTTGGGATCCAAAAACGCGTCCTCGCGCTCCCGTGGCGAATCCAGGCCGAACCGGCGAGCAGTAGCACTCCCATAACTAAGGCAACAATGTGATTCATGAAACTAGCCTAACCCGTTTGCCAGCTTCGCAAAGATCGCGCCCGAAATCGTGCCCGCGTTTTTCGGTAAGCAAAAAACCATCGACTTTACCTTGGGAGGTGCCTGGTTTTACAGATATTGGCTAGCTAGCTGCACAGTGTGGGGGCCGTAAGATCCTCCGAACAGGTTAGCGTGTACCGCCAACATGTGGATTTGATGCAAACCGATACGTTCTTGCCACCCGGAAGCTAGGGGAGAGACCTGGTTGTAGCTCTGATAGATCTCCTCCAGGTAGGGCTGTCCGAATACTCCCAGCGCCGCCAAATCAGTCTCCGCATGTCCGCCCGAAGGAGCCGGGTCAATCAACACCCCCACCACTGAAGGCAGGGCTTGATCGGGGGTAGCGCCTCGCCCTGCCAGGGCAGGAAAACGCTTTAAAGCTCCCGAGGGCGCCCACATTACGTTCCCGGTCCACAGGTCACCGTGGATCCTGGCGGCCTTAGTTTTTACGAGAGCCGGTTGGGGAACATCGAAGATTCCGTCCCGCAAACGCTCGGCCAGCCGTTCTAAAACTGCCGCTCCGGCCGGATCGATCGAACCATTGGCGAGGGCGGGTGGCAGGTTGGGCATAATCCGGTGATCAGCGAAAAACTCGCCCCAGTTTTGCCCGGCGTCCTCATAAATTAATTCTAGGCGGGAGCGACCCATGTAGCCGGGGCCGGAATAGCCTAGAGGAGGCTGACCAAACCAATCGGCTCCGCCCGCGTGGGTAATCGCTAGTGCTGCCCCGAAAGCCCGCGCCGCCTCGCTGGTGATAGCGGTAGAGGGGATTAGTTCGGTGTCTAAAAACCCGCGACCAGAAGCCGCAACCCGTGATACGTGCGCCCCGCCTTTATCCATCGGCTCTGCCAGCCACTTTAGCCCCAGTTCTTCAAGCTCCAGAGCCTCGGGATGGCGATTATCAACCTTGTGGTAAACCTGCTCACTCATACCCCCATTGTGCCAGCTGGCTACCATTGTGGGCTAGCTCGCCAGATTTGGCGAGAAATACGCCTGGCAGTCTAGGCTTAAAGCATGACTCCAGAAGAACTAAGTGCCCTAATCCGCCAGATTCTTGTCACCCAGGCAGACGAAATCGGTTTAGACCCGGACGTTATCCCGGAAACCGTGAAAGTTGAGCGTCCCCGTTCACGCGATAACGGCGATTGGTCAACTAACGTGGCTATGCAGCTGGCAAAGAAAGCAGGTATGGCTCCGCGCGACCTCGCCACCATAATTACCGCCCAGCTTGACCAGGTAGCAGGCGTCTCGAAAACCGAGGTGGCCGGGCCGGGATTCGTAAATATCTGGCTGGGAGCAGCCGCGGCCGGGGCACTAGTTTCCACGATTTTGCAGGCCGGTAAACAATACGGACACTGCGACGCCTTGAGCGGGCAAAACATCAACGTAGAGTATGTATCCGCCAACCCCACCGGCCCCATCCATTTAGGGGGAGGACGCTGGGCAGCCGTCGGCGACACCCTCAGCCGGATCCTGGCGGCCAGCGGGGCAAAAGTTACTCGCGAATACTATTTCAATGACCACGGCGCCCAGATCACCCGCTTCGCCAAATCGCTTCTGGCGCGCTGGCAGGGCAAAGAGGTGCCCGAGGATGGTTACGGCGGGCAGTACGTCCTCGATATTGCCACTAAAGTGGCTGAGCGCGCTAAAGCAGAGGGCGTGCAACTAGCAGAGCTGCCGGAAGCGCAGGCGGAAGAATACTTCCGGGAAGCCGGCACCACCTTGATGTTTGGCGAGATCAAAGATTGTTTACATGATTTCCGCGCCGATTTTGATGTTTTCTTTCACGAGGACGAGCTACACACTTCCGGGGCAGTCACTGACGCGATCGAAGAGCTGCGCTCCCGCGGAGTAATCTACGAGCAAGACGGTGCTACCTGGCTGAAGTCCACTAAATATGGGGATGATAAAGACCGGGTGATATTAAAGTCCGATGGCGATCCCGCCTATTTTGCAGCCGATATTGCCTACTATCGGGACAAACAGCGTCGGGGAGCCACCCACGAAATCTTGATTCTGGGGGCTGACCACCACGGATATATCGACCGGATGTATGCCATGTGTGCGGCCTTTGGGGGTAACCCGGGGGAGAGCCTAGAGATCATTATCGGGCAGATGGTAAATCTGAAAGAAAACGGCGTGGAAGTAAAAATGTCGAAACGCGCCGGCACCGTGATCACCCTAGATGACCTGGTAGATGCGGTAGGAGTCGATGCTGCCCGCTATTCGTTGGTGCGGGTCTCGATGGATTCCACTGTCGATATTGACCTGAATTTGCTGCGCTCCCACACCAACGAAAACCCGGTTTACTATGTGCAATATGCTCATGCCCGCACCTGTTCGGTGGGGCGCAATGCCGATGAAGCCGGAGTGAAAGCCACTGGTGAATATGAGGCCTCCGCGCTGTCTAGCCAAGCCGATAAGGATCTGCTCGGGGTTTTGGCGCAATACCCGGCAGAGTTAAAACTAGCCGCGGAAGAACGAGAACCCCATCGGATTCCGCGCTACCTGGAGAAACTGGCGGCTGGCTATCACACTTGGTACAACCAGTGCCGGGTGATTCCCCGCTCCGGCGAAGAAATCACTGCGGCACATGTGGCGCGCCGGCACCTAAATGAGGCCGTGCGGCAAGTGCTCGAAAATGGATTAGATCTTTGCGGAGTGGTAGCTCCCGAACGCATGTAATGGGAAGATAGGGGCATGGCAACCGTACCGACCACTAAGGCTGCGCGCGAGGAAGCGATCCGCGAAATCCTCAGTCAACAAGAAATCTCCAGTCAGTCGCAACTGCTGAGCCACTTGGCTGAACGGGGAATCCCTACCACTCAGGCCACCCTCTCGCGCGATCTATTAGCTTTACGTGCCACCAAAGTGCGTGCTAGCAGTGGGAAAACTATCTATATGCTGCCCGAACCCTATCCGGTGCGAGTACGGCGAGGACAGGAAGACCCCGGTAATGAAAAGTTAGCTAAATGGTGCCAAGACCTGCTGGTATCTTCTGCAGTGGTACATAACCAGGTCGTGCTGCGCACCCCCGCGGCAGGTGCCCAGCTACTCGCGGGCGCGATCGATATGGCCTGGTTTGATGCGGTGCTCGGCTGCATTGCCGGTGACGATACTATCTTGGTTATCTGCAAAACCGATGAGGACGCCCAGTCCCTAAACGAGCTGTTCATGCAGTTCGTTACCGATTAGGTTGCCGAAATTGACTGCGCAAGGGCTAGGTTTTTCCTCCTGCCCAAGAATCCGGAAAACGTAGCGGCGTTTTCCGAATTCTTATGCCCACCGCGCCCACTCGGATAAAACCTAGCCCTCGCGCAGTACGTTCCCACCGCAACGCTAGTGTGTGAATCACATTAAATAAGCTGTCTCGGATTTGGAGGCCTTATTGGCTCTGTCTTAAACTGGGGTAGTTGCTAAGGCAACGGCAAATGCGCTCGTGGCTCAACGGATAGAGCATCTGACTACGGATCAGAAGGTTGCAGGTTCGAATCCTGTCGAGCGCGCCAAACCCCGTCCTCGTTGCGACCCAGCGGTGACGGGGTTTTTCCAATTCCCCGACTTAGGAACGCAGGGTTAAAAGGCGCAGGTAGCCATGATCCTGTTCCGTCTTTTTGCGGTAATAAGTCGGTGGTATCTAGCCCAAAGAATTCAGCCAGGCTGTAGATTTCCTCAATACTCCAACCGACTTTACCTGCAACTTTTTTACTGGCATTTACGCGTGAGCATCCCAGAACGTCACTTACCTTTGTTCTGGTTATCGTGGCGGCTTGCAGGTATTGAGCAACCGTCAGTCCTACTGCCTGATCGGCACTTAGTCGATTAGGTGCAGTCGCTTGCTTCGTCATGCTTATATCTTATCAGAAAAAGTCAAAAGGTCAAACAGTCAATAAGATAATTGCTAATAGGAACAAACGTAACTATTATGAACGTATGGCTGGTGAGACGATTAAAGATAAAGGTTTGGTTGGTACTTCAGAAGCCGAAGGGCTGTGCGGGGTACCCGGTCAAACGTTGAGACGCTGGGCAAACGCTGGAAAACTCTCTCATTTACGCACCGCAACAGGTAGATATTTCTTCTATCGCGAAGAAGTAGAAAAAATTAACTTTCTGCTCACTCCAAAAATGTTTGAGGCATTCCACGAAAAGCAATCTTCACTGGTGATCTAGATGAAAGGCGCGGCCAGCGTAGTTATTAATATCGTCCCCTCTGTGGTGGAGGGGTTTAGGCGCGCCTTGGCGTGCCTGGCCGGTACCGGGTGTTTTGCACTTTCTCCCCGGTACCGGCTGTTCTGGTGTGTAATGCCGCCAGCGGGGTGTGGTGTTGTGTCTGTGTGTCGTGGTAGGCTGACGGCAGGTGCTGAACACACCACCTTAAGCGGTCTGTCGCTTTCCCGTGAGAGCGGCTTTTTTGTATCGACTTGCGTTAGCAAGCCGGGTAGCGTCCTTGCTATACAAGACCCTCCGGGGGAAGGCGGGAGGCCTGACTTAAGGCAGGTGTTCAAGTACCCGGCGCTGACTTGCTCTGAACAGGCCAGTCAGTGTCCCAGAACGAATTCCTTAAGTTGCGTGGGGGACGCTATGAAGCGTTTTGACTGGTGCCCACTATCTGTCTTGCGGGGTGGTGTGGGTGTCTGATTTTTGTTTTAGTTTTCTGTTTTGCCCGATTGATGATTGCTGTAATACGGGTGAGTTCTATATCGAGGTTGCTTCGCCTTCTTGGTCTGCTAGTGGAGTGCGGGCGGTTCCCGAGTTTGATGTTGATGAGTTTTTGAGTGTTGTTAGTGAGCCTGACCGGGTGGGGCTGTCGTGGCGAAATGGTGGTGTGCGAAGCTATCGGGTTGGCTATTTGTTGTGGCGTGAAGCGGCCAGCGGGCTTGTATCGGTTCCTGCTAAGGAGTGGTGTGCTGAGTTTTCCCGTGTTGGTTCTGCCCGGTGTGCTTGGGAGGCGGTTTCGTACCGGGTATTGCCGATAGATCGGCTTGAAAAGGATGGTTTTCCTAATGTGTGGGGTTGAGGTTTACCAGCCGTCTTGGCGGAGTTTGAGTTTTGAGTTTCCCTTTCTTGTGGGAAGGGATCGGCGTGTTTCGGCGCGCCTGGCCGGTACCGGGTATTTTGCACTTTCTCCCCGGTACCGGCTGTTTTCGTGTGTAAAGCCACCCTGGAGGGGGTGGTGTTTATAGGTTAGCTGTCTTTGCTGTTTTTAAGGGTATTTCCCGTTTAGTTTCTCGTTTTTATTTCACCTGGCCAGCAGTGTTTTAGCTGGTGGGGTTAGGTTTTTGTTGTCTTTTTGGGAGTTTATCGTGTGTAAAGATTGTGGCGTTGTAGAGCTTGCTCAAGGCCTGGAAGAAGCTGCCCGCGCGTTGGTGCGCGGGGAAATAGCGGTTTCTGGTCAAGGCGAGGTGTTAGTGGCTGCGGATATGGCTAGGGATGCTGCCGAGATATTACAGGGCGTGGCTGATGGTGTTTTCGGCCCGCTGGTGAGCGTGGTTTCCCCGTGCCCAACCGCGCGTTGCCTGGGTGGTGTGTCATGAGGCTGACGGCCGGGGCTCCAACGTCTGTGTTGATTTCGTCTTTAGCGCGTTCTTATTGGGGCGTGTTGGATGGTCCGGAGTGGAGAGCTGCCCGGTCTATGTTGCAGGCGTTCACGCTGGCTCCGTCCTCTAAGAAAGAGGTTGACCAGTTTGATAACGCGGGCATGGTATTTACTACCGCTACCCAGTTGCAAAGGATTTCGGGGTATTGCGAAAGGTGGACCAGGATTGCTTTGCAAACCCTGGAGGAGATGGGGGTTATCCGGTGGACGCGGGGCATGATCGTTGCCGGTAATCCCACATCGTCCTTGTTCACAGTGGTTAAACGGAAGCTGGTTGAGTTGATTAGTTTCGCTAGGCCGCGTTCTAAGCGGATTGATGAGGAGAACCGTAATAAGTTTATTGCCCGGCTTGCGGATATTTTGCGGCGGCGTCGTGGTAAGGACGGGGCGGAGCGTACTCCAGATAGTGTCCGGGTGCCGTCTAGAGGCGCTGGCGGGGTTAAGACTAATGATTTGCAGGCGCGTTCTGCCTGTTCGCGCCATGCGGAAGCCAATGCTAGCCCCTCTAAGTCCTTAGGAGGGTACCCGGCTGGCCGGGTAACCCTGCCTAAAAAGAGATTATTCCGCAAACCAGATGAGGACAAGCGCGAAGCGCTTGATCTGTTTAACGCGTCGGCTAACAGCGTTGATAGTTCTTCGGCGCTGTCACCTGCAAGTATAGAAGATTTTGTTAGCAATTATGAGGAGTTAGCAATGTTGCCAGCTATGCCAGAAGCTCACCTTGACCGCCTACCGGACATTTGTCCACATGGTGAATACAATCCAGCGCAGTGCTCCTTATGCGTGGATGCTACCAGGAATAAGAATGAGATGGAGAACTGGCGGCGCCGGGTAGCTCAGGATCCGGCATATAAGAGAGCAGAAGAAGCCGGGTTGTTCGAGGTGGCGGTGTTTGTGGATGAGGGAGGTTCTGAATCCCGGCAGTCGTTGAGTGTTGCGGATGCGCGGGAGGTTGCCTGGTTTTTTACCCCGGCCGCGTTAGGGATCAACAAGTCAGCCGTTGGTAACGAAAAAAATTGGCGCAAACAGGCAAAACGAATCCTGGCCGACCACGGAAACGTATTTGACCAAGCGATTATAGCGGGCGAGTCGGTACCGCAATCGCTTAGAAAAGCCGTGCGGGCAGGTGATGGCCGTGGCTGAGAAAAGGTTTCATCCGGGCGGTTTTCGCCGCGCGGTCTGGGAAGTTGAAGATGCTCCAACAGCACGCTTCATAGGCTTGGTTTTATCTGTTTTGGCAGATAAAGGGGGTTTTGTGGAACAGCCAGTGTTTCGGGTGGCCGAGATTACCGGCTACAGCGTGCGCACCGTGCAACGCGTGCTTTCCCGCCTGGTTGGTGCCGGTGTGGTTGAGCAGTTCGGATTGAGATTTGGCGCGGTACGGCTGATTGACGGGCTGGGAGAGCGAGGTGGCGTGAATGTCGGTGCAGGCAGCAAACTGGGTTAGCTTGCAGCAGGGTTTATCCAAGCCTGCTAGAGCTGGGCTATTCGAGCTTGCCCGCTGGGTGGACTCGCGCGGGGTATCCCTTGGGGTTTCTAAAGAGTACGTGGCTCAGTCTACCGGGTATTCTGTCAGTTCTATTTCGCGGGCTTGGGTATGGCTACAAAGCGCGGGTTTACTTGAGATTTCACAAAACTGGGTGGCGGGTCTTAGTGGGTCGATTACGGTTTCTCGTATGGGAATGCACATATTGCCGCAGGTAGAGCCAGCATTGGTGTTGCCGGTAGAAGATTATCGCTTTATTGGGGTAACTAAGCGTGACCCTCTGCAACTAGCGTTGCGGGTAGCGCATGAGCGGTGCTGGGATGATGCTGCCCGTGCCACGGTGGTTAATGAGCTATCGCGCGGCCTGGCTGAGCGGTGCCGCTTCGTGTCGGCCAATCTATTAGCGCAAGCCTGGGAGTCAGTGCGAGTGCTGCGCGCAGATATTATCAACTCATCCGATCCGTGGAGGATAGTGCTACTGGATGCTTTCCGGAAGGTACAGGCAGAGAAAGATTCCCAAAAACGTACCCCGCTACTTTTGGGTGATGTGGAGCTTTCTGACCTAGAGTTTGCCCGTAAAGTCGCAGTACCGGTAGCAAGCGGCCTAGATGCTAACGATCTTGTAGATTTCGAGGTGCTACTGGCTTCACGCCCGCTAGTAGCACTAGTGCTGGTGCTAATCGAGGGCGGCACGCCTGCCCCCTTAGCGTGGTCAGGCACGCTCAGAGTAGTGCAAATAGCGGCAGCGAATAAGCCAGCTCACCGATACCAAAAGGTGAAAGAAGATCGACTATTAGCCGGTATGGGCGTGATGCCTAAACAGGCTGAGCAATGGATGCGGCTAGTAGTCGGTGCGCGCGGGGCGGGCAGTAAAACGCTGGTTCCCGATGGTGCCGAAAAAGCAACCGGGCTTGCCACCTGGCTAGGGCAGGTTCGAGCAGCATAACAGGCGTGTGAGGGAAGTCATAGCATCTGCGATACCAGGGTGTCACCATGACACCCTGGTGCCTGGCTGTGAGTGTGATAGGTCACACAGGTTTTCCAGGGGTGGGTTACAAGATTCAACTTGCGCGGGAGTGCTTACTGAGGCATTGAGATTTATTTGCCGGAGCTTCTTTATATATGCGGGTAACGCTGCACCTAGTTAGACGTAAGGAAATAATTTTGAGGAATAGAACTAAGAAATATGCCGCCGCTTTAGCGGCGTTGGCAGTTGCGGTAAGTCTGGGGGCGAGTGGCGCGGCGCTTGCGGGCGCTTATTGGAAGGATTCTGCAAGGGCTACGGAAGTGATTATCGAGCCGGGCAATCTGGATATAAACGAAGTCGGTAGTCAAAGCGCAGTCCGCGACATATCTGCTAATGGTATCCGGGGCGGAACCATAGTTGATACCACCAAGGACAAAATTGTTCCAGGAGATACGTGGGGGCGAGATATTGCGCTGGATGTGGCCTTGGACGGCAAGAACATGGTTGCTGATTTTAGAGTCGATCCTAAAGCTGAGGGTGCAGGTGACCTATTAGCGCCGCGTCAAGGCGTAAAGTTCAATACCGAGATTTTCAAGGCTGATGATAAGGGCGCGCCTATCGGTGAGGCGCTTGCAAGTGGTGATCTTGTCTCTACAAGAATCCAGTTGTGGCCTAAAGACGTTACTAAAGAAGCCGATGGTAAAGCTGACTACGTGTTACGGATTAAGGCCGATTTTGATAGAGACACCCCAGAGCGGGTGCGAGCGAAAACTAACGCGAGCCTGGGCGGTATTAACGGGCAGTTAATCCAAGTCAAGGAGGCCAAGTAAGCCGTGAAGAAGGAGAAAAAACTGGTATTGCCCGCCGCGCTAGTCGCGGTGGGGTTGCTGATTGGCGGTGCGGGCGCGGCCACAGCTTACTGGGTGGATGCGGCAGATGCCGGAAACATGGCTATTGAATCTGGTGATCTGAAAGTCGAAATTACTGGACTTCCTGCGATCACCCATGACTGTGACGGTAAAGCAGAGCCGGTTGCCGGTGGTACCGCGTTTGTGGAGCCAGGAGAAGCCTATAAAGTCTCGTATCCGATCAAGGTAAACGCTGAGGGCAAAAACATTGCGGTCAAGGTATCCGGCAATAGCGAAGTAGTTGATAAGACCGGCAAGAAAATAGAGGTAGTACACGATACTACCGAGGGATTCTTGGTTAAATCCGTGAAAGCAGACGGGAAAAAAGATGCAACACTTGGCGGGCTTATCGGCAGTGAGGCTCCCCCGGCCAAAGTGTTAAGCGAAGCGAAGATCACCGGAGAGCAGGTGAGGGATAATGGCTAAACACGCTAAAACAAGGTCAAGCAGACGGCAGTATCTCTTAGCGTTAGGGCTAGGTATTGCGTTATCATTTTCTTCCGTTTCCTCAGCCTTGGCGCTATGGAGCGATAGCGATAATGCGCCAGGGGTAAAGGTACAAACCGAAACATTTACCGCTATGGGGATAAAGGCTAACGGTGAGGAAAAAACCATATTCTCTAAGCAGGACGTGGATAGCAAAGAGTGCAACGCGGTTGCTATCCCAATGGACTCTCACACTGCTTCGGGTAAACCCTTCAAGGTAAACCTGGATATTTCCCCGAAACTTCCAGGATACGAATACAGCGTGTGGGCAGTGGACGATCCTTCCAAATGCTCATGCGAGGCGGCCAACGGCAGGCAGGAAGATATTCCCTCAACCGCCAAGTACGCCTGCGTAGTCGCTAAAACCTCCGGCGCAAATAAAGAAAAAGAGGTAGGGGAATACGAAAATACCGGTTATGTTACCGGGGTTGATCTGTATGGGGATGAAGTTAAGGATAAGTCCACGTGGCGCGCCAAGCTGGTAGAGAAAACCCGCGACGGAGAGCCGATCACTGCCAAAGTGAATCTTTTCCGCGAGGACGTGAGGTGCAAGTGAAAATCCTAAAGAAACTATGCACCCTGATCGGTACGGTAGGGATTATCGGGCTATTAGGGGTAAGCCTGTATCCGATATTGACGGGCGGAAAAATCTATCAAATCCAAACCGGCTCAATGGAACCAACCATAAATACCGGATCATACGTTCTAGTACGCCAAATAGATGAACCAAAAGTCGGGCAAGTAGTGCTTTTTGACCAGCCAGGCTACCCAGTACCGATTGTGCATCGAGTAGTAGCGGTAAGTGCAGATGGCAAGAGCTTGACCACCAAAGGAGACGCGAACGGCGTGCAGGATGCAGCTATTAACCGTAGCCAAGTTAAAGGCGCAGTGACAGACGTTTTCAAACAAAAAGGTATCTACCATCGTCCCTACCAAATCGGGGTAGGAATAGTAAGCCTTGCCCTTATTGGCTTGTCCTTGGTAGAAACTTCCCCGAAAGGCAGACAAGATGCTTAACGCAATTTTATTATCCGCCGCCTTAGCGGCAGGAGGCTGCACAGGTGCAGACTACGACATTTCATTTACTGAAAATGGGGTGCAAAGCTCCACAGCCGACTTCGTGAAAGATGGGGATGGCTATGTAGCCGAACTGCCGATCTTGGAAGGTGGCGTCATCGCGCCAGGTATCGAGGAAAAGAAAACCTTTAAGGTTTGCAACCAGACAAGCAAGCCGATCCGGCTCAAATCTACTCAATGGTCAATCTTGGAAGGCGGCACAGATGACTTCTTCAAAGACTTAACCGTAAACGGTATCCCGGTGAAAGATATGACTAGCCCGCTGCCACTTCAAGGTATTGACGGGGCAGAACTAAAAGTATCAGAGGCCGCAAATACGGTATTAAATTACAACTTCGATTTTGAAGCCACCAGTGGAAACAGGGTGAACGCGGGATGGCAAAAAGCGATAGTGAAGATAAGAGTCGAGGCAGAATATCCAGACCCACCCAAAACCGAGCAGGTATCCCCTCCGGCCACAACTTTGCCAGCCCCCGATGAACCAAGCGCTTCTACTAATGAACCAAGTGTTTCCACACCGTTAGCGGTTACCGGAGCAGGGATTATCGGGGCAATCGTTATGGCCGGGGCAGGAATTGCTGGTGGCGGCGCGTTACGGAGGAAGAATCGTGACTAAAGCAATTCCTGGAATATCCGCTCTCGCAATGATCCTGTTATCCCCTGTGTGTTACACGCTAAACGAACCGTTTATCAGCGTGGCGCTAGTAATCGCGGGTTGGACGGTACTGATCGTACTTGCTAGCAGGATAGAGGAGGAGTGATGGGTAGAGTAATTTTGGCGTTCTTTACGGCCACGGCGATGATAGCTTTCCCGGTACTTGTTTTAATGGGTCAACTATATTTATCCGCTGTCCTTGGGGTTATTGGGATAGCGCTTGCTACCGGGTTACTGGTTACGGCGGGAGAAAACAAGAAATGAGTAAATCAATGTTTAGGAGACTAGTAGTATTTCTGCCAGTGTTGGGTGTAGCGCTTGCCGGGTTGCTGGGGGTTAGCTCTCCAGCGAGGGCGGAAGATAAACCAGAAGTATGCGAATTTGATTGCGGTATTGGCGAGAAAAGTAATTTTTCGTTAAATGATGCGCAAGTAGCCGGTGGCGGCGCAAAGGTGGACGGTGACATTCCCGGTACTACCTACACGTATAGCCCTGATGGGAAGTTTAGGCTTGTCCAGGGCGAACGTATGTATGTGGAATACGTGGATAAGGACTCGATCACCGATTACAGTGGCAATGCTCAAAACATTCCCGGCAGCATTACATTGAGGTGGCCAAAAGCTGCATTCGAGGCCAAAACTGGCGAACTATTGGACGTGGAATTAACGCTTAGTGATAGTTCGCTTCGGGTAGCCGACTACACTAACGAATACACCCATGACTACGATCTTGAGCATTTGGTTGATAGATTTCCGCTGGTATTTATGTACAACACGAGGTGCAACCCAAAGGAGATTAGTCCTGGATGCGGTTCGTTTAATTATGACATTAGGGAAAGCCTTGCCCGTTATCCTTCCAGTCTGGTTGCTAACGCCGCTCTGATTAAACCCGGTTATGGGGGTTCTACCTTGGATTTAGTGGATTCTACATCTCACTTAACGTATAGGTTTTTCAAGCAGGATGGTGAAGAAAGCGACCAGGTGGGTACTACCTTTATCGGTGATTTTAGGAAGCCGGGTATGGTAGGTGGCATCGGCAGTTGGAGTCCTAACTGGGATCAAGTAGACCCTATGCAACCGCACGTCAAAATATTTTCTGGTAACGGCTGCTTAAGGCAACCAGATCGAAAGATTGGGCCGTGGTTGTTTGATCCGGGTGTCAAGTTCGGTGAGGAACGCCCGTGTAAGCAGGCTTGGTCACAGGCAGATCATTCAGAAAAAGTGGGCGCGCCATACGTTGAGATGTCTATGAAGTCGGGGCTTACTATTGAGCTGAGTAACAAGGAGCCAACCGGTATCGTATTTAGTAATCGAAGTTGTTTTTATCACGTACCGGCAGAACTGCGCATAAGCAAAGTTGGGGAAGGTGACTCCGTTTTTACTGGTGAAGATTCTAACGGACACAAGGTCACTAAGGCTCTCAATGGCTCGGCAGTGGAGTTTACTTACAAAGTTGAGAACCTTGGTAGAGCACCTGTGTGGGATATTAAGGTTACCGACTCCAAAGGGGTAAAGGTCACCTGTCCTAAAACAGTTCTGGGTTCCGGCGAGTCCATGACTTGTACTGGGCAAGGGATTGTTAAGGCGGAACCTGGAAAATGAGTCCTTTGACCTTAGCTCTCTACTTGTTGTGAGGGAGGTCATAGAGGCTTGATGGTACCAGGGTGTCACTATGACACCCTGGTACCTGGTTTTGAGTGTGATGGGTCACAGGGGTTTTAGGGGTATGGTTTCCACGAGTTTCCCGCCACCCATGTGCGGTGGGGCAGCGGGTATTGGTGTTTGCTCGGGTGCGGGCGTGCCAGTGGGCTTCGGGTTTCCTTCTTGTGGGATTATGGCCGGCCAGGTTCCTTCCCTAGTGGTTATGGTGCAGGGAATGGGACTGTCCCAGGCTTTTGCCTTGTTCTGTATCTCAGCTATTGCTTCTTTGAGGGTCGCGTGGGTTTTGGTGATGCCTCGCAGGCTAGTTGTGTAGTGGCCGGCTGGCTGGATCTGAATGTCAGCGGGGTGCTGGTTCTCTGTTTCCATTATTTTTCCTTCCGTTAGGTTTAGGGATTCCTGGTTTTATATAGGTGGGGTGCCGGACGGTCTTTATATAGGCGTGGAAGAAGGGTTTTCAGGGCTTCCAGCAGAGATTGCTTTTGCGTTGGAGCCGCCAGCACCTAGCCCGGTGCCTTCTGAGAGTGTTCAGGAGGAGCCGGGCAGGTTTTTGCTGCCCGATCCGGCGCACTCGGCGCAAGTCGGTCCTTCCCGGTTTGAGACGGTTAACGCGCCGGGAGTGGTGTTAGCGGCTCATGGTGGGTCGCGTTCTTCTTCTCTTGGGTATTGGCTTGGCCTACCGGTGCTTGATCCGGGAGTGTTCCCCTCCTGTGCATGGCCGGTTATAGGGCTGGTGGCGTGTAGTGCTTCGGCTTATGGCTTGGAGAGGGCTTCAAAGGCGGCGCAGGTGTGGTCATCGGGTCGGGGCGGCGCGGTCAGCGAGTTGTTTCTGATTGCCACTTGCACGGTTCCTGGCCGGGTTTCCAGGGAAGTGAAGGCTCTTTTCAAGCTGGTTGGGGGCGCTTTTAGTGAAGCGTTTTTGGTGCCTTTTTCTGAGGAGTGTTATTCGGTGGCCTCGGTAGAGGGGCTGGCGGCACCAAAAAAGGTTTTGAAGATCAAACATTTGATTGAAAGGAAAAATAAATGATTGTTGATGGTATCAACATGGTTACTGATGTGGCGGGCGTGTTGGGTGCTGCTGCTCCGGATGTTCCGGCGGTTAATCCTCCAGGGTGGGAAAAGTTTCTAACTCTTGGTGGGTGGGTTAAGTCTATTGTTACTTTGCTTGCGGTCATTGGGTTCTTGATTGCGGGCGCGATGTTGGCTTTGCAGGATGAGAACAGGTCTGCTGCTGCTACGAAGCGGCTTGGTTTGGCTATGGGGGCTTGCGTGATTATTGGTGTGGCCACGCAGATAGTTTCCGCGCTCATGTAGGGGGCGCGTTGTGGGTAGAAGAAGTAGGAGGCTTGACTCTGGCCGTAAAACTTGGCAGATGTGGGCGTTTGGCCTGGCCGGGCTGGTACTGGTTGCGGTGGCGGTAGTTGCTTGGAGCTATTTGTCAGGTATTTTTGAGTCGAAGGATCAATCTGGGCAGGCAGTAACGGTTCCTGCCTCGGATTCTCCGTGCAATATGGGGGCTTCTGATAGAGAAGTTCTTGATTCTGGGAGCGGGATTGACTGGCGGTCGGTTAGTTCTGGTACTGATCTTGGATTCGTTAAGAATGTCGGTCCCGGCCTGGTTACGAAGGCGGGTGCGCCGCGTTGTTTTGAGCGTTCCCGTGCCGGTATGGCTTTGGCTGCGATTAATATTTGGCAAGCGTGGGATAGCTCGGCGCGTCCGGATGTGGTCAAGTTTTCTATTTCTGGCCCCAACCTGGCGCAAGCCCGCCAGATCACTACCGGCTTTGAAAAAGCGGATCTGGATAATTTGGCGGTGCGTGGGGGCAGTAAGGTATTTGCTTATCGGGTTACTGGTTACGGCAAAGTTAACGGTGCGGTTGAGTTGCTATCCGATACTCCGATGGGTACGACCATGTGGATAAAGATGACTATGGAGTTCACGAATGGTGATTGGCATTGGCGCATGGTGTTCGATGATGCCCACATTAAGGTTTTAGATCAGCTTGACTTGGACGATTCCTGGACGTTTATCCGCGAAGGAGATTACGACTAATGGCGAAGCGTGCTCTTGTAGGCATTGTTTGTTTATTTCTATTAGTCCTGGGGTGTCTTGCTGTGCCCGCCCCGGCTAATGCTGCCCCCTCTAATGATAAAGATAAACAGCTGGAAGCTATTTCTAAACCGGTTCAAGATCTTGTTGACAAAACCAAAAATGCAACTGGTGAAGCGTTAGCCGATCCGATTAACGCCACAACGGGGGCGGTGAAGAAGGCTGCGAAGCTCCCAGAAACGTCTTTGCCTGAAATGATGGCTAGTGCTGTCACGGATGCGTTCACTGACGGGTTCGGGCAGTTAGCGGCGCAAGCATTTGATGGGGTTATTGGTATTATTACTAAACCGCTTTCTTGGCTGTTAGCAACGCTAGGAAAGATGTGGATTAATTTTACCCCGATTCTGCCGGATTCGGCGATGGGGTCAAAAGTCACTAATAAGACTGCTAGCTCATTTGCTGCTTTAGCTGGGTTGTTAATGGTGTGTTCTTTGATGATTGGCGCGGCGAAGATTGTTATTACTCAGCGGGGGGAGCCACTTCGCGATATTGGGCGTGGCCTGGGCACGTTTGTGTTAATGTCCTCGGGTTGGGTTTCTGTGTGTGTTCTTGGTCTTGCTGGTACGGACGCTTTAGCTGGCTGGATTGCCGGTCCGGTTAAGCCTGATGGGCTGGCAAAGATGGTTGGGTATTTAGCTGCGGCTAATGGCCCCGGGGGCGCTCTCACTTTCGGGTTAATGTCGTTTCTTCTGATTATTTTTGTACTAATTATTTCGCTGATCTTAATGTTCCAGTTGGCTTTGCGGGGCGGGATTCTGCTTATTTTGGCTGGTATGGGACCGATTGCTGGTTCTTTTGCGTCCACCAAGATTGGTTGGGAATGGTGTCAAAAAATCGTTGCCTGGACTATTGGTTTCATGTTGTTTAAGCCGGTGGGCGCGCTTATTTGGGCTGCTGCCCTGACGTTGTCTAACACGCCGATTACAGATATTAATGATGCAAATTCGGTTACCGCATTTGCTTTGACTCCCCTAGCGTTACTTTTGGGATGCGTGTTTGCGATGCCAGCCCTTATGAAATTGGTCATGCCAGCCACGGCAAGCGCATTGGGTTCTTCTGATTCTTCGGCAGGTGGTATGGCTGCTGGAATGTTTGGGGGAGCGCTTGCGGCTGGTGCCGGGATTGCTCAGTTCAAGATGATGTCAAAGATGATGGGTTCCTCGGCTACCGGTTCTGGTGGTTCCTCTGCTTCTGCGAGCGGTTCTAGCAATGCGGGCGGTGATAGAGGGTCTGGCAATGCCGGTAATGCTGGCAAGGGCAGCGGTTCTGGTGATTCTGGTTCTTCTGCTAGCGGGTCTGGCAATGCCGGTAATGCCGGCAAGGCCAGCGGTGCCAGCAAGGCTGGCGGGGCTGGTGCTGCTGGTA
>OBUQ01000731.1_pt1 | contig 17076 bp, 9 predicted proteins | sample 1494951 | NCBI WGS metagenome assembly OBUQ01 (sample SAMEA2579938, study PRJEB22360) | human gut metagenome | biome: human gut; feature: human-associated habitat; material: faeces | place: Denmark | collected 2008/2010
ACCCGGCTCGGTGGGGGGGGGGGTGTGTCGGGTTTAGCCGTAGCCGCGGGCCGCGTCGATTACGCGGTTGGCGAGCTCCGACAGGTATGGGGCGGTCAATGTTGGTACGGCGAGTGTGATGAATCCGGTTTTGCCGCGGTTGAGATTGCGCGCGGATACGTTCACGCGGTATCCGAGTCGGTCGATGACTTCCTGGACTTTTTCTCGCGTGGAGTCGGTCATGCGGCCGGAATGGTTGATCACGTTGGATGCGGTTTTGAGCGAAACGCCTGCCTCTTCGGCCACGTCTCGTAGGGTGACGCGTTTTTTGTCCGGCTTCGGCTCCGGCTTTGACTCGCCCATGTTCGTCTCCGTGATTGTTGAATATGCCGGTAAAAAGTTTACCAGTTATGGCAAGCCCGCCATTCTTGAGTTTCAGAATGGCGGGCTCAGGTTGTGTGAGGTTGTTGTGTTACGCAATCAATTGCGCGAAATTGCGCGAAATTATGCGGAATTATGCGCGCTTTACGACGAGTACGCCGTTGCGATGCACGGTGTAGCTGCCCGTCTGTTCCTCTGCTTCCGCTTGGAACAGGTAGATTGGTTCGCCTTCGATGCCCTGCAATGCGATTTCTTTCTTGCCTCGCGGCAGATAGAAATCGAAGGTTGCGTAGGCGGACTTGCGCACGGTGTGCAGTACGTCGGAATCGGCCGGATTGGCGACATTTGCGGAATCTTCCACGATATTGCCGCGCACGAATTCCGTAAGATCGACGACGTTGAGATCGCAGCCGACGAAGTATGTTTCGCCGGAACCGTACGGATTGCGGGTGATTGCGGCTGTGCCGTCGAGTTCCCATTCGTCGGCTTCCTCGCCTTCGTAGGTGGCCAGCACTTGCGTGTGTTCACCGTCGACGTTCACGTCGTTTTGCCACAGGCGAGTGACCGCACCGGAGCTCAAACGAATTTCGGACGGTTCGCCTTCGGCTTCCGCGCCGAGAATGTTGAATTCCTCGCCGCGAATACCCAGCATTTCGCGCAGCAGGCCGTCTCCGGCTCCCGGGTATCCGCCGAGCCAGGTGTGGAAGTTTTCGTCGATCAGTCCGGTTGCATAACCGATGACCACACGGCCGCCGGCAGCTGCGAAATCGGCCAAACGCTGCGTATCTTCGGCGCTGAGCATGATCACGGTCGGCAGTACGACGGTCTTGTATGCGCTCCAATCGTATTTCAGCGGCACAATGTCGGCACGGGTGCCGGCGTTGAGGAACGCACGGTACCAGTCGCGCACGTCATGCCAATGGTTGAGCTTCATGCTCGGCAGGGTTTCGGAGCGTGTGGCCCATTCGGATTCCGCGCTGAACAGGATCGCCGTATCGGACTGTTCCAGTTCGGTGCCCTGCACGCCAGCGTCGCCGAGGGTTTTCAGCGCTGCGCCCAGTTCGCACACTTGGCGGAACAGTTTGGTGTCTTCGCCTGCGTGGGGCACGAGTGCGGAGTGGAAGGATTCGGCTCCGAATGCGGAGGCACGCCACTGGAAGAAGTTGATGGCGTCGGCACCCATGGCCACATGCGCAATGGAGTCACGCACGGTTTCGCCCTTGCGCTTGCGTGCGTTGAGCGGCTTCCACTGCACGGCCGAAGTGGAATGTTCCATCACATACCACGGCTTGCCGAGCGCGAGGGAATCCATCAAAGCGTCGGAGCAGAACAGTTCGTCGATATGCGATTCGCCCTCATGGAAGTAATGGTCGTTCGACACGAAATCGACTTCCTCGGCCCAGTCGGCATAGTCCATGCAGCACTGGTCGGTGGAGACCATGAAGTTCGTGGTGAACGGCTTGTCGGGGCAGATTTCGGCGATGGCGTCGCGTTCGGCCTTGTAGAAATCGAGCAGCATATCGTTGCCGAAACGCTCGAAATCAAGCTTTTGACCGGGGTTCACCATGGAGTCGGCGCCCATGAAACGCGGGATGAGCACTTCGTGGAAACCGTTCATTTCCTGACCCCAGAAGGTGGTGCCCCACGCCTTGTTGAGGTTTTCGATGGTGCCGTATTTGCGTTCGCACCACAGGCGGAAGGCGTTGAGCGCGTTGTCGGAGTAATCGTAACGGTTGTTCCAGCCGTATTCGTTGCCCATATGCCATGCGGTGACGTACGGGTTGGTGCCGTAGCGTTCGGCCAGTTTGCGGCACAGGGTGAGCGCGTATTCCTTGAACACCGGGCTTGTCGGGCTCCAGGATTGGCGCGATCCCGCGTTGACGGGATGCCCGAATTTGTCTTGCGGCAGCACTTCCGGGTGCTTTTCGTACAGCCACAGCGGCGCGGTGGCGGTTGCGGAGGCCAGATCGACCGCGATGCCGGCTTTGCCGAGCTTGTCGATGATGCGGTCAAGCCAGCCGAAATCCCAACGGTTTTCTTCCGGCTGAATGCGATCCCAGCTGAAAATGGCCACGGCCACGGTATTGACACCGGCCTGTTTCATGAGGCGGACGTCTTCGTCCCACACGTCTTCCGACCACTGGTCGGGATTGTAATCACCGCCGTATGCGATGCCTTTGCCGTTGTCGGTCAGCAGTTCCGGCCATTTGAAGGGCTGGCGATTGGGGTTATCGGAGTTACTAGTATGGCTAGGTTCTTTGGATTTGTTGTTTTCTTTGCTCTCATCATTGAAGGTTCGCACATTCTCACCTTTCCGAACATACTTGATACAACTGTGTATCTATTGACAATACTTTATAATAAATACTTCTGCAATTCTGTCAATTTCGATTGCGCGTCCGATAGCATTCCCATACACCCGACATTTCGCGAGAAACACGTCACGCAACGCCGACTTCCAATAATCTACCCTCTTACGCGAAAAAGTCAGATCATGGGGCAAAAAACTCAATCAACACAGAATAGAGGGGATGAATATAGCTCAAAATCATCAAAAACATACCCCCATACGCGAAAAAGTCAGATTCTCCGCATTCTTCGCATACGACAGGCCACCTTTCTCCACGGAAGCGGCGTGCTCAACGCAATCGGACGTCCCAACTTGCGTGCACGGATGGCGGCGATATTCATCGCAAACGCAGCACGGTGCGGCTCATCCGACAAATCAAGCTGAGTAACCGAGACGACCGTCCATCCCATGCTTTCCAACTGCCTGCGCTTCCATGCGTCACGACGCCATTGCGTCCGGTCCGTGCGGTGATGGTCGCCGTCATACTCGATGCCGATCAGCAATTCCGGATCGGCCAAATCGAGCGTAATCGCGGCGCCATTATCGAATGAGATTCCCGGAACAGAGTAATTCGATGTGAAACCCCACAATCCGTAAGAATATAAACAAAGCCTCGTCTGCGTCTCTTTAGGTGAATCGCTGCGCGAGTCCATCAACGTAAGCGCGTCGTAACATTTTGCCTTGCATTGAAACGTCTCATGTTCCACGAAATCACGCAACTTCGACTCGGTGGTCCTGCCATGTCGAATCATCGATTCCCCCAATTCCGTCAATCCGTCAACCTGCGTGCCTTTCGCCATCAACGCCCATGTCGTTTCCGCATTCAGGACTCCAATGCCATCAGTCGTATATCGAATATGCCTTGAATCAAGCCCCGACCAGCAATGCACATAAGCATCCGGCGACGAAAGACGACTCAATCGGGGGTCCGAAACGGTGACATGTAGCTTGTCCGAAACAAAATTCGTTTGCGACGGCCGTTCGACCTTCCACATATCGACAGCCGAAATATGGCTGACTGGACCAAGCAACACAGCCCCACGGCACGCTTCCCAAGTGATGGACTGCCTTTCTTCAAGGGATCGAGCCATCAAAGGTTTGTACATCTCATTCATGTTTCGACGGTATTGAAGCACATTCGTAGTTGTCCAGCCAAACCGGGGTTGTGGTCGGAGAATGCAAAAACGCGTGTCGGCTGTGGATAACCCATGGCAGAATCCATTTGGATCAATGGATGTGGATATTCCTGTGGATTGATGTGAGTCTATTTCTAGGCAAGTTCCCCATTTTCGGACGGGTTGCGGGCTCATCGGAAAATCCACGCATCAGTTCTGAATGCAAGGCGAATGGCTACCTATGACTTTTGTTGCCCCCCCCCTACGCGAAAAAGTCGAAAATGGTAAAAAATACGGGACCTTTCACAAACGGGGGTATAAAATCGGCTTAAAATCGTTTGAACGGTGCCCCCGTATGCGAAAAAGACAGTTTCCCGCCTGGAAATTCGACTCTTTCGAAATAGACAAGGCAGCCAAGGCATGCCCAGAGGCATCGGAATCCCGAAGATATCTCCGAAGAGGACCAGAGAGTCCCGAATAAACCCAGATAAACCCGAACAACCCGCAAACCACGTATAAAAACGGCGGCTTCCAAAACAATACCCTTGAAAGCCGCCGATCGCTTGGTCAAGCCGCGACATGGACCACAGGCTACGGATTTACAGGCCCAAGAACAGCTCGTGAATGCGGGTATCGTCGGTCAGTTCGGGGTGGAACGCCGTAGCGAGAATCTTGCCCTGACGCAAACCGACCACATTGCCGTCGACCGACGTTTCGACCGTGGCCCGCTCGCCAACCTCGGCAACGAACGGTCCGCGAATGAACACCAGAGGGAAATCCTTGAGCACCACCGACGTATCCGAAGCCTCGGGAGCCCCCTCATCACCAGCAGCCGCGGAAATCGCGGAAGAGACAGACTCCCCCGACGCAACCACCACAGCATCCGCATCGTCGGAAGCGCCGAAATCGGCGGTCGCAACGAACGAACCAAGCTGACGTCCATACGCATTGCGGCGCACGACCGCATCCAACGCGCCAAAATAGACGTTCTCGTCATTGTCTAGACGGCCGGCGAGCAGAATCATGCCCGCACATGTGCCGAATACCGGCTTTCCAGCGGCGATATGCGCGGCGATCGGCTCGAACAAGCCGGTCGAACGCAGCAATTTGCCCTGCGTGGTGCTTTCGCCGCCAGGCAGAATCACGCGGTCGATCGAATCGTCGAAATCCTCGGCGGCACGCAGCAGTTTCCACGGCGCACCAAGCCGATCCAGCATCGCGGCGTGCTCGGCGAATGCCCCCTGCACCGCAAGGATGCCGGTCACGCCATGCTGTGCGGAAGCCGCACCTTCGGCAACGTCAGTCGATTCTTCCTTCGAAATGTATTCAACGGCAACAACCATCGGATCTCCTTACCTGAACCATCGCGAATCATGCGAAACGGGCTGCGCGCGGCGCGTCGAACAGACATGCCGACAGCCGCACGCAGCGCACAGCGCACGAAAATACAGCGCAATCACTCGCCGCGAGCGGCCATAATGGTTTCGATCTCGTCTTCGTTGATGCCGACCATGGCCTCGCCGAGGTTCTCGGAAAGACGGGCGAGCAGGTCGGCGTCCTGCCAATTGGCGGTGGCCTGCACGATGGCGGCGGCACGCTTGGCCGGATCGCCGGACTTGAAAATGCCGGAACCGACGAACACACCTTCGGCACCCAGTTCCATCATGAGCGCGGCATCGGCCGGAGTGGCCACGCCACCGGCGGCGAAGTTGACGACCGGCAGACGACCGTTGTCGTGCACATACTTGACGAGATCGTACGGCACGGCCAGCTGCTTGGCGGCCTCATACACCTCGTCGTTGCGAAGGGAGACGAGCTCGCGGATCTGCTTGTTCATGGTGCGCATGTGGCGCACGGCCTGGATCACGTCGCCGGTGCCCGGCTCGCCCTTGGTGCGGATCATGGAAGCGCCCTCGGCGATACGGCGCAGCGCCTCGCCCAGGTTCTTCGCGCCGCACACGAACGGCACGTCGAACTGGTTCTTGTCGATGTGGTACACGTCGTCGGCGGGGCTCAGCACTTCGGATTCGTCGATGTAATCGATTTCGATGGCCTGCAGAATGCGGGCTTCGGCAACATGGCCGATACGAACCTTTGCCATGACCGGAATGGACACGGCTTCCTGAATGCCCTTGATCATGGCAGGATCGCTCATACGGGAAACACCGCCGGCAGCACGAATATCGGCCGGAATACGCTCAAGCGCCATCACCGCGCACGCGCCCGCATCCTGTGCGATCTTCGCCTGCTCCGGGGTGGTGACGTCCATGATCACGCCACCCTTGAGCATCTGCGCCAGATTCTTGTTCAGTTCGTTCCTGTTATTGGCCATCGCCAGCCTTTCGTCGAATCGTATTCCACCCTTCTGCAGAGCGGATATCTCTTGACACAGATACTAACGATTTTTCGTTACAAAATCATGTGAACTGAATATTTGCACGTCTCAAAAAGTTGCTTTTCTTAAATTCTGACTATCATTTTCATGATTGTTTCATTTTCTTACGATTTCGATTCCGCCGACGATTCCGCAATTTCGTTCGCTTTTCTTGCCTGATATGCGCCATTCGCTTTCGATTCGCGCGCACGGCTCCTTTCGACCGCACTTTCGATGCACGCTATAAGAAATACGAATGACGCATGATTTTCATACGACCACATTGCGGACGGGGGTGCAAATGGATTCGCGTATTGCACCCTACATACGCAGTATGCGATCAGCGATGCGCATGGTGGAATCGCGGTGCGACACCAGCACGACGGCGCTCCCCCGCCCGGCAAGATCATTGATCGACCCGAGAATCACCGACTCGTTATAGGCGTCGAGACGGCTCGTCGGCTCGTCGAAGAGCACCAGATCGGCGTCACGAAGAAACATGCGGGCCAATCCGATGCGCTGTTTCTCACCCTCCGAAAGGCGCCCGCCCAACTCGCCGACCTGCGTATCCAAGCCATTCGGTAGCGCATCGACCAGTTCGAGCGCGGACGCCTTGGCGAGCGCCTCGCGCAATACGGAATCGGGAATGGCAGAAGCTGCGGAATCGAAAGAATCGCAGGCAATAGCGAGATTTTCGCGAATCGTTCCGTCGAACAGATACGTCTCCTGCCCCATCATCGTCTGCACGCGCCGACGCCATCCGGCGTCAACCTGCGGCAATGGAACATCCGACAGCGAAATCGTGCCGGAATCCGGATCCCAGTAGCGCATCAGCAGTTTCAACATCGTTGATTTTCCACGCCCGGACGGGCCTTGAATACCGAGAATGCCCTGCTGTGAAACATCGAGTGAAACATGCTCGAGCACCGGTTGCGAGGCGATGCCGGCACCTTGTTCGCCGGAGGATTGCGCTTCCGCGGGGCGTGCCGGACTCATGCCAGTCGCATGCTCCGACCGCCCGTTTGGCGTGCGTTCGCCGGAAATACGGGCGCCGGATCCATAGCCGAATGTGACATCGCGCATTGTCATGCCCTGATATTCCGGGCGTTCGATCCCCTGCTCGACCACAGCGGGAGCCTCATCAACCAACGAGAACAGGCGACGTGCCGAAGCAAACGTTTGCGTCAGATTTGCCGGCAGCGCACTCAACGCAAGCGTCGGGCCAAACGAGCTGGCGAGCAGCACGAAAGCCGCAACCAACGCAGGAGCGTTCGAATCCACGGAACCCATCCACATCAGGCCTTCCGACATATCGGCGGCAGTGGAAACCACGGTGCACAACGTCATCACAAGGAAAGCCGCAATCGCCGTGAACAGCATCACCAATACCGCGCCGAATCCTGCAAAATCGCCATTTTTCACGCTCAGACGCACACGTTTGCCCCACAGCGAGCGCGTGCGACGCTGAATGGACGCAAGCCGGGCATCGCCTTGACCGAAGCGGATGATTTCGCCGATGCCACGCATGTCGTCAAGCATTTCGTCATCAAGGGCGGACGACTCCTTGCGCAGTTCCGGACCGATGCCGCGCACCGCGGATGCAAAGAGTTTCGGCAGTATGACGCCGATAATGAGGTGCGCGATGATGAGCGTCGCCGCGAGGGGCGGACTGAGGGTGAGTAGCGCGAGCGCGTAGACGACGGTAGTCACGATGGCGATGACGACCGGGCTGATGGTGTGTGCGAAGAAGATTTCCAGCAGTTCCACATCGGTGGTGACCAGTGCGATCAGGTCGCCTTTGCCTTTGCCTGCAAGCTTGGCGGGGGCGAGACGGCGCAGGGCCGCGAAGGCTTTCGCACGGAATAGCGCAAGCAGACGGAACGCCACGTTATGGTTCATGAATTGTTCGGCGTAACGCATGCCGCCGCGGATCAGCGCGCATACGGCCATGGCTGCGAGCGCCGCGGGAACGCTGAGGTTCCAGACCGGCGAGCCGACTGCAGCGAAGGCCGCCGCGATGCCGAATACCGGCAGGAAAGTGGCGGCGAGATGGCCGAACGTGCCGCAGACGCACGCGACGATCATGTACTTACGCTGCGGCCCAACCTCTTTGAGCAAACGCGCAATCACCCGCGCCGTCGGCATTGCCTTCGCGTCCGTTTCTGCAGAATCGGACACTTGGAGACCCATTTCCGTACGCTGCGTGACCGATTCTGCAGAATCGGACGCTTTAAGTACATGGGATGCAGAGGTGGAATGGGTTGCGTTATTGCGTAGACCTATGTTTTCTACGGTTTGTTGGGCGCGGAACAGTTTGGCGTACGTGCCGTTGGCACGCATGAGTTCGGCATGTGCGTCCTGCTCCGTCACGCGCCCGCGTTCGAACACCACCACATGGTCGGCATCGGCCGCATTCGCCATGCGATGCGTCACCATAATCACGGTTTTGCCCCGATCCGCAAGCGCCCGAATGGTTTGCAGAATCAGGGTTTCGCTTTCCACGTCGACACTGCTGGTGGCTTCGTCGAAAATGTAGACTGCAGATTCCCGCAGCAAAGCGCGCGCGATGGCGATGCGTTGCCTCTGCCCTCCCGACAGGTTGCTTGCGCCCTGCTCAATAGCCAGGTCAAGTTCTTGCGATTGCGCACGCACGAAATCGCTGATATGCGCCGCTTCCAGCGCTTGCCACAGTTCGTTTTCGGTGGCATCCGGCTTGGCCATCAGCAGATTGTCGCGCAACGTCCCTGCAAAAAGGTGGCTTTGCGCGGCGACGATGGCGATTTCTTTCGTAAGGGATTCGATGGAAAGATCGCTGATGCGATACCGTTGCGTCGAGCCGTTTTCCGCATTTCCAAGCCGCAGCTCCACACACCCTTCATATCCGGAAAGATTTCCGGCGAGCAGTTCGACGGCGGTGGATTTGCCGGATCCGGACGGGCCGACGATGGCGGTCACCTGCCCGCGCCGCGCAGTAAAAGAGACACCATGCAATGCGACGACCGAACCATTGCCATCTTTCGACATGCTTGTTTTTCCGGCACCAACCACACCGGACTTTTCCCCGTTGTTTCCGGTTTCCCCGGTTTCCGCATCCGCTGCAGCCGTATCCGCAGCCACGTCCGTATATCGGAACGTCACGTCATCAAAATACACGTCCACACCATCGCGGGAAGCGCCGAATTCCGGCATTTCCTGCGTTCCGTACGCTAGAATCGGCGTATCAAGCAATGCAAAAATGCGCTTGGTGGAAGTCATGCCGTTCATCGCAACATGGAAGAACGAGCCCAACTGCCGCAATGGAATGAAGAAATCGGCGGACAACAGCACCACCAACAGTACGCCGGCAAGCGGCAGCAAGTCGCCGCTCGCATACTGCCAAATCGCCACGCCGATACCGGCGGCAGCACCCCCATACGCAACGACGTCCATTGCGGTGAGCGAGCGCAGCTGAATCTGCAGAACATTCATCGTCATCACACGGAATTGTTCCGCCTGCTCATCCATTTTTTTGGCAGCACGATCATCAACATTAAATGTTTTCAGCGTTTCAAGTCCTTGCATATTATCGAGAAACGCAGCACCCATGTCTGTATATTTTCCCCAATATTTTTTGAATACTCGAGCAGCACTCATCGCGACCATGCCAACAATCAACACAATTAACGGCGCACATACCAGCAAAGTAACAGCCGTCGGCATATTAATCGGCGCAACTATAAAAAATAACGTTACCGGCGCGAGAATCGCATAAAACAGTTGTGGCAGGAATAATTCGAAGAAGCTTTGGATTTGCTCAATGCCTTCACCGGCAGATTGCACCACATCGGCAGTACTGATATGTTGCGAATACGACGGTCCAATCGCAAGCATTTTATTGAATAATTGTTCACGCAAAGCGAGTTTGACACGCTCGGCCGCTTCTGCGCCGAAATAGGCCGCGGCGCGCATCATCAGAAAACGCAGCACCGCACAGACCACAATCGCCAGCACGCATCCGATATACGTTTCCGCACTGAATCCGCCGTAGCCAAAGCCGACGAACATGCGGGAAAGCAAGCCACTACCACCCATGGAGAACATTGGATCGAACGCCGATTCCACCACGGCAAGCACCGGCGAAAGCATGACCACCACCGTCACCACGAATACGACGTTGGACAGCAGCCCGATCCATTGGCAGAACACTTTCGCCGCAACCAACCTCCCCACGCCGGGAGCGAGGGAAAACAGCCTCTTGTCAAACATAAAAACCTTCCGTCCAATGAGCGCACTCGCGTTGCCGCGGTACGGAACCGCAATCGTTTCAAACCCAACAACGAATCGCAGCAAACCGGTTTCAGCCTATCCAAGGCAGCTCGCAATCGTCAAGGGCGCATTGCATACAGCGAACCGTCGCAATCGAATTGCCATAATCGACCTCAAATCAGCAACGTTGAAAAGAGAAAGGCTGGATGTTCGCCGTTGAGCAGGCAGCCTCTGACGCAAGGGGTAAATTGCGTCACTCGAGAGTGTACCCGATAAAAATCGCTCGCACCACCATCAATTTCGCGCAAGTCGCGTTATTTTGCGTATTTTCGACCGCAATCGGGGATTGTCGGGAATCATTTCGAGTATTACGAACATCCCACGTCAAACCTTTTTTGAACAGGTACAACGCGACACCTTTCACTTGATTTTGACGTTTTTCCGTCATTTGTCAGTTCATACAAAGTTGCTCAAATATTTCTTGTCGCTTCTCACAATGCAGACTTACGGACCCGTAACTTACCATATACGAGGTGCGCAAGGGGTAGGAAACGCGGACACACGGTTTGTATCGCTCCCGCACGCATCACAAGCAGAAATACGCGGAAATAACGCAAAAACCGCGAGAAAGAGAACGCTTCATGCTCACCGAGTACACCGCCCCGGGAACTTCCGTTGAGGTACGCGACGACGAAACCATCTACTCCCTGCTCACCGAACGCATCGAACGCACCGGAGAAAGCACCATCATCGCGGAACGTAAAACCGGTCCGGGCAAATGGGTCGAGGTGACCACCGGCGAATTCCACAATGACGTGATCGCCGCAGCGAAAGGCCTCATCGCATTCGGCATCAACAAGGGCGATGCCGTCACCATTTTCTCCACCACCCGTTACGAATGGGGTGTGCTCGACTTCGCGCTGGCCGCAATCGGCGCGGTGAACGTGCCGATCTACGACACCGATTCCGCGGCGCAGGCCGAACGCATTCTCAACGATTCCAGCGTGAAGCTCGCCATCGCCGATGATCGCGAACGTTTCGACCGCTTGGATTCCGTGATCGACCACTGCCCGAACCTGCAGCACATTCTCATGCTCGACTCCAACGCCATGGGCGCGTTGGAAGGTTTGGGCGTCACCGTGTCCGACGAGGAGCTGGAAGCGCGCATCGATTCGGTGCATGCAGACGATCTGGCCACCATCGTGTACACGTCTGGTTCGACGGGAGCTCCAAAGGGCGCCGAACTTTCGCACCGTAATTTTGTGAGTATCACGCGCGCAGGCAGCATCGCATTGCATGAGATAATTCTTGACGATCAGCCGCGTTTGCTGCTGTTCCTGCCGCTTGCGCACTGCTTCGCGCGTTTCATTCAGTATGCGTCGATCGCTTCCGACGATGGCGTGGTCGGCTACCTGCCCGACACGAAGACGCTGCTTCCGGACGTGCGCTCGTTCGAACCAACGTACCTGCTGGGCGTGCCGCGCGTGTTCGAAAAAGTGTATAACGCGGCCTCCCGCAAGGCTGGCATGGGCTGGAAGGGACGCCTGTTCCTCAAGGCAGCCGAAGCTGCACGCGACTGGTCTCGCATGCAACAGGCCGGAGAACGTCCGACCGCCAAGCAGATCGCACAGCATCTTTCATATGAGGCTTCCGTGTATCGCGCCGTTCGCGGAGCGTTGGGTCCGAAGATCAAGTTTGTTGCCTGTGGCGGTGCTCCGCTCGACGTGTCACTCGCACACTTCTTCAACGGCATTGGACTGCCGATGATCCAAGGCTACGGCATGACGGAGACCGCAGCACCGTTCGCCGCGAACCGCGTGACAGACAATGTGATCGGCACCGTTGGCCAGCCTGCCCCGGGCTCGTCGATTCGCATTTCCGAAGATGGCGAACTGCAGGTGAAGGGCCCGAACGTGTTCATGGGATACCACAATCTGCCGGAGAAAACCGCTGAAGTGTTCACCGAAGATGGCTGGCTGCGCACCGGCGATTTGGCGACGATCGACGATGAAGGCCGTATTACGATTACCGGACGCAAGAAGGATATTATCATCACCGCCGGCGGCAAGAACGTTTCCCCGATTCCGATGGAGCAGGAGATTGCAAAGTGCCCGATTGTGGAGCATGCGGTGGTTGTCGGCGACAATCGCCCGTTCATCGGCGCGCTGATTACGCTGGATCCGGAAGGATTGGAAGCATGGCTGCCTTCCGTTGGACTTTCTGCGGATACGCCGCTGGATCGCGTGGCTGCGGCCGCCGCCGTTCACGATGAAATCCAGAAGTATGTCGACAAGGCGAACGCGACGGTTTCCCGCGCTGAATCCGTGCGCAAGTTCGTAGTGCTCGACACCCAGTTCACGCAAAGCAACAAGTGCCTGACTCCGTCACTGAAAGTGGTGCGTCCGGCAGTGAACCGCGTGTTCGCCAACGTGATCGATCAGCAGATCTACTCCGGCAAGCGCTGAATCGCATAATGCATAAAAGCGTGGGGTGCGAGAGAATACAAACGTTCTCTCGCACCCCACGCTTTTGTTCTGTCTGTACAACTTTCGAGGAATACAAACGAGCGCCGGCGATCGGAATTAATCCGACCTGCCGGCGCTCATATGGCAGAGACTAGTGATGAATCCAGAATGTCTAACGACGCTCCATCAGCCATTGTCAGTAAAGCGACAATCAGTGACGGTTCCGTCAGTGCATAACGCGTGCGGTAACGGTGCGGCAGAAGGCGAAGGCGTACGAGGGTACGTCGAGTCTTCTGCCGTGCCGTTAACGCTCCGTTATGTCAGTGACGGTTGTTGAGACGGTGGTACATTTCGGAGATCTCAAGGTCGCGCTCGAATTCTGCGGCCTTGGTGTTCGCGTCGATGGTGGCGAGTTCGACACCGGCGATGCGGGCGAAGTCTTCCCAAGCCTCGCGGCCGACGGAGGTGGTCATGCAGGTGTGGTGGGATGCGCCGGAACGCAGCCAGCACTCGGCGGAGGTCTTGAGGTCCGGCTGCGGCTTCCATAGGCCACGGGCGCACGGCAGCTGCTTGAGTTCGCCAAGCGGCTCGACCACGTCAACGAGGTTCATGGTCAGGCGGAAGCGTTCGCGCACGTCAGACATGGACACGACGACGGCGTCCTTCTTCGGGGCGACGGTGAAGACCAGGCGCACCGGATCGGCCTTGCCGCCGATGCCGAGCGGGTGGATTTCCAGCTTCGGCTTGGCGATGGTGCCGACGGACGGGGAGACTTCGAGCATGTGGGAGCCCATGATCATCTCGTTGCCCGGGGTGAAGTTGTAGGAGTAGTCCTCCATGAGGGAAGCGCCACCTTCGAGGCCGTAGCCCATCACTGCGCCGATGCGCACGAGCACTGCGGTCTTCCAGTCGCCTTCGGCGGAGAAGCCGAAGCCGTACTCGGACGGGAAGCGCTGAGGGCCAACGCCCGGCAGCTGCGGGAGGGCGCCCAAGTCTTCGAAGTTGTCGACGCCGGCGGTGCAGCCATTGGCGCGCATCATGTTGACCATGGCGGCTTCTTCCTTGGCCGCGATGAACAGGGAATCGTACTTGGCGTCAAGCAGAGCCGGATCAACGTCGTACTTGGCCTTGTAGTCTTCGATGATGCTCTTGACCTGATCGTCCTTGACGGCTTCGTAGGCTGCGACGAGCTCGTTGACGGCCCAAGTGTTGATGGATGCGCCGAACACGCGCTCGGCTTCGGTCTTGTCGCCTTCGGTGACGGCCACGTTGCGCATGTTGTCACCCCAACGCATGACCTTCATGTTGTTGGAAGCATCCCAGCCGGCGCAGGCGCGTGCCCAGGTACCGATTTCTTCGGCAACGGCCGGATCGGTGTAGTGGCCGACCACGATCTTGCGGTTGATGCCCAGACGGGTCAGGATGTAACCGAACTCACGGTCGCCGTGTGCGGCCTGGTTCAGGTTCATGAAGTCCATGTCGATGGTTTCCCACGGGATTTCGAAGTGGTGCTGCGTGTTGAGCTGCAGCAGCGGCTTGGTGAGCACTTCGAGGCCACGGATCCACATCTTGGCCGGGGAGAAGGTGTGGCACCAGGTGATCACGCCGATGACGTTCGGGTTGGCGGAGGCTTCGACCATGAAGGCCTTGACGCCGTCGGAGGACTTCAGGGTCGGCTTAAGCACCACCTTGACCGGGATCTTGCCGGTTGCGTTGAGCGCGTCGACGATTTCGCCGGACTGCTCGGCCACCTGACGCAGCGCTTCTTCGCCGTACAGATCCTGGGATCCGACGCCGAACCAGACTTCCTTGCCTTCAAACGGGTTTTCCATTGCCATTTGATTGTTCCTTTACTTCGTTGTTTATGGAGTTTTTAATTATTTATTGCGATTGCGATCGCTGATTTCCAGCTCAGTGCTGTCCGTAGACGTTGGTGTAACGATCGTTCAACTTCGCGATATCCTCATCAGAAATCGGAATGATCTCACCCAACTGACGAGCCGCCCACATCGTATGGGCCACCTCCTCCGTCATGGCGGCGGCCTTCACCGCGGCCTCCGCGTCCTTGCCGACCGTGAACGGACCATGGTTCTGCATCAGCACAGCCGGGGACTTCGGATACTCCTTGAGCGTCTCGACCACGCCCTCGCCGATCGCCTCGGAACCGATCAGACGGAACGGCCCCACCGGAACCGGACCTCCGAACTCGTCGCCCATCATCGTCAGACCGCACGGAATGTTCTGGCCCGTGGCCGCCCACGCCGTTGCGTACGTCGAATGCGTGTGCACCACGCCGTACACGTCCGGCATGTGACGGTAGATGTACGCATGCGAAGCAGTATCCGAGCTGGGCGACTCCGAGCCGTCCACCACGTTGCCGTCCAAGTCGCACACCACCATGCTCGACGGGGTCAGGTACTCGTAACGCAGGCCCGACGGCTTGATCACCATCAGATCCGCGGTATGCAGACGCTGCGACACGTTGCCAGCCGTCCACACCACCAGGTTCCACTTGACCAGCTGCTCGTGCAAGGTCGCCACGACCTCACGCACCTGCTTGACCTCCGCACGCACCTCGGGACCATAATCAGCCAAAGTAGCCATAATCATTTCCTTTCAAATTGAAATAAGTTTTTAAAATATTTATTTACTTGGTTTCCAGCGGAATGCTTTCGATTGCAACATGCTCAATCGGCAGTCCCTTGCGGAAGCGATCGAAGAATTCCTCGAATCCTGCAACGTCGTTTTCGTCCGGATTTTCCGTGGTGGAAGCTGCATCTGCGAATACGCGAGCGTCAAGGAATTCGTCGAGCGGCTGATCGGCGTGCCACAGGTAGTCGGCGAGCACGGCCATGCCCCATGCGCCGCCTTCGGCAGCGGTGGACATCACCTTGATCGGCGTATCGAATGCGGCTGCGAGGATCTTCTGGGCAACCTTCGGGGTGGTGAAGATGCCACCGTGGCCGACGAGGGAGTCAACGGCAACACCTTCGTCTTTGGTCATCACGTCCATGCCGATCTTCACCGGGGAGAAGGCGCTGAACAGCTGGGCGCGCATGAAGTTGCCGAGACTCATGCGGGCTTCCGGACCGCGTGCGAACAGCGGACGACCTTCGGAGAGTCCCGCAAGGAATTCGCCGGAGCGGAACGGGTAGTTGATGAGTCCGCCGCAGCTGGAATCGACGTCGTCTGCGATGGCGGCGCGGAACAGCGTGCCATACAGGGTGCCGGCGTCGACCGGAGTGCCGATCGCGGCTGCGAATTGGCCGAACAGGCCAACCCATGCGTTGAGGTCGGACGTGAAGTTGTTGGCGTGGCTCATGCCTGCAAGATCGCCTGCCGGAGTGGTGACGAGGTCGACTTCCGGATGCAGGCGTTCCAGCTTGTGTTCGAGCACGACCATGGCGAAGATGGAGGTGCCGGCGGAAACGTTACCGGTGCGCACACGCACGGAGTTGGTGGCCACCATGCCGGTGCCCGCGTCACCCTCCGGCGGGGCGAAGGTAATGCCCGGCTGCAGCGTGCCGGTCGGGTCGAGCAGCTTGGCGCCCTCCTCGGTCAGCGTTCCAGCAGGAGTGCCGGCGACCAGCGGCTCCGGCAGCAGGTCGGCGAGTTTCCACGGCTGGGCTGCGACTTCCGGAATCGCGTTGAACTTCTCGATGAATTCGGTTTCGTAGGTGTGCGTGGTCGGGTCGATCGGGAACATGCCGGATGCGTCGCCAACGCCGAGCACCTTCTTGCCGGTGAGCTTCCAGTGCACGTAGCCGGCGAGGGTGGTGAAGAAATCGACCTTGCCGATGTGCTCTTCGTCGTTGAGCACGGCTTGGTACAGGTGTGCGATGGACCAGCGTTCCGGAATGTTGTACTGGAACAGTTCGGAAAGCTTCTCGTGCGCTTCGGAAGTGTTGGTGTTCTGCCAGGTGCGGAACGGCACCAGCAGTTCGCCGTTCTTATCGAAGGCGAGATAGCCGTGCATCATGGCGGAGAATCCGATGCGTCCCACGCGGGTGAGCTTTTCGCCGTAGGCGTTTTCGACATCTTCGGCGAGCGCCGCGTATGCGGTCTGCAGCCCGGTCCAGATTTCTTCCTGCGAATAACTCCACAGGCCGTCTTCCAAGTGGCTGGGCCAGCCCCGGTCGCCGGGCGCGGCGGGGGGGGAACTTGTAT